>Ga0209489_100222_pt1 | contig 94867 bp, 46 predicted proteins | sample SiratrowhiteBW_FD_187527 | JGI IMG/M metagenome (GOLD analysis project Ga0209489, IMG submission 187527) | Root nodule microbial communities of legume samples collected from California, USA - Siratro white BW (SPAdes) (version 2) | ecosystem: Host-associated > Plants > Roots > Nodule | place...
ACTTTTTTTTTTTTTTTTGTCTTTTCTATAACCGTATCGTGATCGTAGCTGCAGCCACATCAATGACATTTGTCTGTAATTTCCTATAATGTGAAGAGTTTTGACGAATTGAAACAATCTCAACTTTGATGGTGTACGAGCTACAAAGAGTGAAAGGGTGTTGAATAGAGAGAAAATAACCTTTTTATTTTCAGCATGTGGTGAAAGGTTCAATATCACATGATAAAACAAAAACAAAAGTTGTTTTTTTTATAAATTCTTATTTTTTTTAACTGTGATATTGGTAGAGAAGATCCGTTGATTTTTTCGATTGTTAAATTTTTCTGTGATCTGATTAATGACTGGAGTCTTCCCTTCTAAATCTCTGATTCCTTTTCTTTCCGTATACACGAAAATGAACCTAAAAATTTGCATAAGGAGATTTTTTTTTCTTTTCTAGAAATAATCAAGGAGAAACATGTACAGACATATCTTAAATATATTCCGATAGAGATTTATGCCGAGAGATCTCCGGATTAAGAAAAATGTCCGAAATTCTCTTAGAAAGAAAAAGGAGCATTTCTTTTTGGGGGTGAGGTGAATCATGTACGCACGTAAAGTGATTTTCTTGCTTTCTCTTATGGTTTTTGCTGTTTTTCGTTATCTTTGTGTTGTGGGGATCTGAAGAATGAAGGCGTGATATTCTTTAATCTCACAAAAGCTTTACTCACTCTGGTTTGAGCTCATTCTTTCCGTAACTTTCTTTTCTTTATAGTTAAAATTCAAGATTATTGTGTGGTAGCTGATCGCAGAATAATACATGATTCTTGTGCATACTTTGCTCATTTTTTGTGTTGAATCTTTCGCTGACAGTTTTTTGTTTAAATGAACATGGATTTTTTCGAGAGTTTAGATTTGTTAAAGTAAAAGTTATCATTTTCTTAATGATATTTCTTTTCTGTCCTGTAACTTCGTTTTTTTAATTGTTTCTTGGAATTTAAGAGTTTAATATTTTGTATATAAAGATTAGAATAGTATTGTTTTCTTGGTATGTATTGATACTATTGTGACTATATTTGAAAAATAATATATGATATAACTTGTGCATATATGTCAAATCTGTCAAGTTATTGTAATGATTTTGCGTTTTTTTATGATATTTGTTAATTACTTTTTGCAGACTGTAGTGGTTTGATTGTGTAACTTTTTAATGAATGGTCCAAATGAGCTTACCTTAGTCTTATAGTGAATACACAGTGGTGATTTGTTAATTGAGATAACATATATAGAAAATATTGTGGTTGGACTTGCAGGTTTCACGTGGTGTCAGAGTTTGATGATTCAAAGAGAAGTTGTAGGAGGAGACTAGCAGGTCACAATGAGAGAAGAAGAAAGAGCTCCCACGATTCTGTTGCAAGGAATTCTTCACAAGGTACACTCTTGGTTTATTCACCTTTTCTGAATTTTTATGGTCTAAGAAAATGCTTTATGTTTTCCCTTTTTTTATTTTCTGTTGTTTAAGATAAGAGATAATGGAGAATAAAGTATGAAATCATAAAAATTTAGTTTCATGATTTCCTATATAAACTTTTATAAGTTGAAAATAAACTCTAAAATTAAGAGGTATTTTTGTTATTAAAAATAAAAATGTGAAATATTTTTTCAACCTAAACAAATCATATTTACCAAATTTAATATTTTTTCTTTTTTAATTTGACTTTTTTTTTAAATTGTAGTCCTTCTTTAGTTCGTGATGGACGATAATTTTTAATCTGTTTTACGCTTCACGATTAGGGTCTCCGGATTTGTAAATTCTCAATTTTGCATACCTTTATTTTCTTACATTTTAATTAATTATATTATTAAAGTATATTAAATATGTTAGGTTTGTACTTCAATTTGACCAAAAAAAAAAGAGTATGTAGAGTTGAATACTGTGTCAAAATTTTGAATGTTTTATGATCTGGTACTGAAATCACGATTTAAAAATTGAAAAAGACAAGGCATCACATCGAGAATTAAAATATAAAGAAAGATTGAAATTGCAATTTATCCTGTTATTATTATTTTTTCTCTTAAATTGATTAATAAACGTTACCAAAACTGTGCATTGCTCTTATAGCTGTTGCTGAGGTTCAATTATCCAATTATCCTGATTTATAAAATCTGATTTGTAAACTATTTTTATTAATTATTTCGATTTATTCTGTAGTTTTTTTATCATTCTCTGGCAACAAGTATGCAGTTATATCACTTGGGCTCGAGTCAAATCTGTAGAATTAATGCAAAAGAAAAATGAATTGTATAAACTGATATAAACTATCTAGGTTGTTGTAGTTAATGCAACTGCATTTTGTTGTGTAAGAAATTTGTATGCGATCAAATTTCCTAGAATGAATCATTTAAAGTAGTAATTATGTTGTTCGAAGCAGATGGAAAATGATTCACTTAAAATGTTTTAAAGTTAAAGTTGGAAAAATGATGATATAAAATTCACTATTTATAATATTTTCAGCATTATGAAACATTATACATAAAGTGATTTGTGAATAATTTATAGGCTATTGCACTTTCAAACATTTTGGATACAAAATTATTCATAAAGAAAAATAATTCTTTCATTTAAAAAAATCTGAGGGTAAGATGCTTTTGATGGAGCTATGGAAATGCGTATTAACAAGCCATCAGCTAAAATTATGAAAATATTTAGAAACATGGCAGTGTTTGAGAAAATGTGAAGAGAAAGTGAGAGGAAAAATTAATATATATGATTTGGATAAGTGAGTTTACAATGTCATTTGGATCAGCATGCTGTACATAGCACATAGAAGAGAAACTAAAATACTGATGACATAATATATTTGAGTTAACTAAACAAACTAATCTAATTATGACATGAACTTAAGTGTCAGATTTTTAATTTAATAAAACTTAGGTGGGATTAATTAAGGCATTAAAATCGGAGCTATGTAACTCTGGTTTTTGTCTAAATATTCTGTTAATTTTTCCTGTTTCTTTAGCTCCAACTGGAACCTTTTGTTATCGGTTACACTATTATTTTTCAAAATTCAAATAAATTTAGTTTAGTTCTGAATATGATTGGGACTTAGGTATTATTGAAGGACTTAATCTTGCTTATCAACTTTTAACTTATTATCACTTTTAACTTAAAACTTTAAGTTAAAACTTTAAGACTATAGCTTTATAAATGATTCTTCCTTATGTATTATTTAACTTTTTTTTTTCTCTTAAACTCACTTAAATTTCTAATTTTGTCTTTATGTGTTAGATCAACTTTCTCATTTTTTACTAAAACTTACACTTAATTTTTTCACACTTAAATTTCTAATATTGGTAAACATTGTTAGAGTATTTAAGTGCTTATTTCACTGTTTGAAGATAAGTTTATGAATATGGGCTCTTTTTTAATTTGTATTTTGTGTGATATTATTTTAGTCATAAGTAGAGTAGCTGAAGAGTTAGATGATTCTTCCTTCAAATCATTGCATGAGGGTAGGGTGTGCCAGGATTTTGTTCTTCCATAAACATACCCCTGGGGCAGACATATTTCTTATCAGAGAAATGTTTTGTTGTTAGAGCAAGGGATCAAACTCCAATGATATATATATATATATATATATATAATCCGATGTGGGTGGTCTGAAGAGAAGTTAAAGTGATTAAGTGTTTAGATTGAACAAATTTCTGGATAAAGAATATTTTAGAAAGAAAAATAAAAGAAAATAGAAATTAACTTTTTCATATGATAAAATTAGCTTATCTGCAAATTAAACGAAAGTTAAAAAAAAGAAGAAGTTATATTTGAAAAATTGTAGAAATTAGGTTTTACATGAGTTAATTTTAACTTTTGTTATAATTTTATTTATTGTTTCTGATTGCGAAATAAGATCTTGGATAAAATCTGCTTACTTTTGCTCGTAGTTCTCACGAACTTCCAGAATTTCTAAGAAAATGCAGGTGTTTGTATTAGGTTACTTATAATATTAACATGGTAGCAGTTGTTTAATCTGTAATTTGTTATTCAAACACTTGCCTTATTATGCATGCATTTAATCAAGCATAAAGTATAGAATAATGAAACTTTTAGGCTCTATATTTGTTCGGTAATAATATTATTTTACTTTATATTTTTTCAGTAGTAAAATAAGTGTCAACCAAATTAGGTTATTGACCAAGTTTGAAAGTTTTACAGTAATGGTGCTGATTATAATAAATCAAATAATTTAAGATACACTTAATTTGACATTTACTGTAATGATTGATAATCAGCTCAACTAATATAACTTCTGTAACTATTTAATCCAGTTCAACTTCTCATCAAGGTCATTTTCTATATTTGAATTTACAGTGCTGCATCTATTTGGAATCCTTGCATTTACACCAATGGGGTTTTGATAGAAAAAGGTGTTCAGTTTCTTAGAATGTAGAGTTGGAAAAGTATGTTTTTCTTATTTGGTTCACTTTCCAGTAAACAAGGTTTTCTAGGAATGACTTTTAGTCAAGTTTTTCAAGACAGAAAGTTGCTTTTATCATATCTTTTAATACAGTAACAAATTAAATAGTTTGATACAAATATTCTCAGAAATACATTTTCACCAACCAAACAAAATTTAGTATAGTTTCTAAGAATCAGAATTCTGAGTAATGTGGTAGGGTTGCACTTTGTTTGATGATATAGATATATAATGTGTTAATGGTTGGAAGTTTGTGCATATAATCAGGAGGGTGTGCTCTCTCTCTTCTGTCATCTAGAAGTGATTCCTGGCTCTCTCCTTCTGATCTCTCCACAAGATGCAGTGCTGCATTGCGTGAATTGATAGCAGAAAACCGAGCAGCCATCATGGCAAGGCAGTTTGTATCGGATAGAGATTGGCATATTCACCACCATGCTGTTGAAGACTTCAAGGAGATCCAACCTGAGTCCTCTTACTTCCCACAACAGATGTTTCCCCAGACACAGTGAAGAAGGGTTCCTGTGTCTGTGGTTCATCCAAAAAGGTTAGGGAAACAAGATTTCAGAGTGTGGACATTTATGGAATTCCTCAGCAAAGTGCTGTGTGTGTTTCTGTCTGAACTTTTCAATTCTTTGATTTGCTACAAATAAAAGTTAGAACTACCAAGCTAGACTAGTTTATTAGGCTAATAAACCCTAAGGTTGTATTTGCATCTCTCTATTTGTTTCCATGTGTTTGCAGGTTGTTTTATACTGAAATTAATCACTAATAATTTTTGCATTCAGTATATCATATTTTACACGTGTGGTTTGATTTATTTAAAGCGTGTGAACCTATAGGTTAGATTGATTTCTATCATCACATTCAACAATGATATTCTAATTGGCACGTTATAAAATTATGACAATATATATTGCATGATATAATTTTGTGTACTTTTTAATTATTACAATAATTTTGTATTTTCAATTATTAAAATAGTTTCATTGATTCTGAATCAACTTGGTTCGAAGTATTAAAGCTTGAATAAATATTTCTTGCGGTTGAATGGTTAGTTTTATTTAAAAAAAATGTTACAAAAACTACAATTTCAAGTGAGATGATTAAAAATAGGATCATATCCAATTTAGATAACAGGGTTCTAATTTAAGGATTGATTCAATATATCAACGTAAAACTTTATATTTTATACAAATTTATTATGGACAGAACACGCAATATATTAATTGTGATTCATCAATCTATATTTTGGAATGTTGGGAGCATTGGTTCAGTTGTACACAATGTCAAACAATGCAGAAAGCAACCACTGAAGATATGCTATGTAGTATAAATAGGCATGTAGATGGAATATTGGAAAACTTCAAACAGTACTCAGGTTTTCTCCCTATTCTTTCTTTAGTAAACACTTTGTTTTGAAGAATGAAGATTTTCTGGAATATAGAATTAGAGAAGAAAAAGAGAATAGAGAATGAGGGAAAAATGAATAGATTTTTAGGAAGTGTAATGGATTGATATTTTAAAATATTTTTTTGACATAAAAAATTTAAAAGACAATGGGGTTATCGTGACAAAGATTTTGTAGTATATATAGTGAGGATTAAAAATATTTGAAAGGACCCAATGAATTTATAATATTTGAGAGAATAAGATTATGAAATTTAATAAAATATACAAAGTTACAAGAATTGATGAAAAAAAATTAAAAAGTTAATGAATCCACTCCTAACGAGGGTTGTAATTCACCTTCACGTTCTAGAGGAGTGGGTGCACATGGTGCATATACAAAACATTTGAAGAAACAAAGGATGTAGTCTTCTAAACTGGGCCACAGTTTTAACTAGGCTTAAGCAAAGTCATAGGCTCTGAGCTACATCTGTTGAAAATAAATTCGTAAAGTTTCTTCATTTCAAGGTTCATAAAGATTAACCAATCCCTACAATAATTAGTGTTATATTTTTCTTAGATAATTTTATTTTCTAACAATTTATTTCATATGAGGAGATATATCTTTTTCTAATTATCTTTGTTATAATTTTTATTAAACAATTTTATCTTTCGATAAATAAAAATAAATCTTTTTTTCAATAAAATATGTAATTGTATAATTTCTCTTTCCAAATATATTTGTGTAACTTCTCCATTTAAAATAACTAAGGCGTACTTGTGTTAAATTTTAAATTATTTTTTTAAGTTATATATTTTTGAAATTGTATTATTTTAATTTAAAAATGTGAATGGTTTAAAAGTCTGTGTTTTCGCTATAATATATATATATATATATATATATATATATATATATATATATATATATTAGCTTTATTATTGAAATTAATTATGTGAGAGATAGTTTATATAGTTGTATGTTTGATATGTAATTAGGTATACTTTTATATGTTTGATATATATAATTATATATATAGGTATACTTTGTAAGATAGTTGTTTTTTTTAAAAAATAAAATAAAATAAGAACTCATATGACTTTGGCATTTCAGTGATACTGAACAATGTAAAATTTAATCAATCATATCATTAGGTAAAATTATGTAAAAACAAGAGACACAAGTTATAAAAAGAATAAAAGAGCATATTAAACTCATGCAAAAGCAAAAGACTTTCGAAAGAGTAAGATTACTCAAATCTAAATTATGATTGAATTTATTATGAAAGAAATTTATACTAAGAACAAGAGGTAAAACATTAGACTAAACAAAATCCTATCTATTATTAATCTTTATGTTAGTTAAACTATTAGTACAACAATTGTCTTTCCATGGATGTGGAAAACTTTAAAGTTCATCTATTTACATAATTGCAAACACTTCAACCAATGCTCATGAAGAATCAAAGGAATCATACAATGATTGTTAAAAGCTTGATACATAAAGATGGAATCACTTTCAAGTAACACTCTCCTAAAATCTCGAGTTTTAGCAGGCTCAATAATAAAAATAGCAACTATAATCTCTACATATAAAGAGTTTATGATGCTGACATAAGTAAGAAAACCACCATATTAACTTTGATCCACCCAACACTTGACATGCACTTGAACCTTTCCTAAATCTATCATGCTAATCAAAAACTTCAAAAATAGTAAAATGGATGATATCATTATTTATAAACCTTAAACTCTAAACTCTAAATAATAGTACAAATATTTTTAACTAGTAAACTACCTTCATGCTTTAAGAAATTTATAATATTCATATTATTAAGAAAGATCAATCTTGGAAAAATTTACTGCAACCAAGCCCAAAACTTGACAACCACTTGATAATCATAAAAGATATGTTAAGGGCTTAAAATATGCAAATTACAAACATTACACATTGAACAAAGATTAATATGTCTATATTAAAACTCATTATTAGTGGGTAGTATATCAGGTAAAAGTTTTCATAAATTTAGAGTTTTAGCTGGAGGAATAAAAATCTTCTAAATAAGGGAACCCTAAGCAATAAAACTTATTGAAGAGTGACAAAACACCCCATCCAGCCTTCTAGGCAAGAACACTTGATTCTTTCAGAACTCAACTTGAAACATCATGCAAGTCAGAAATATAGACTATTGTATATTCTCAAGATGAAGGGCCTCCTGTAGAGAAAAAAGATAACATCCAAGAATTGACATCCCAAGCATAAGTAACAATAGAGATGTAATTTTTCTTCTCAGTAGTAGGAACACCAGCATGATTAGAAATGGTAAAATTTGAGCTTCATCTATCACTAGAGAAGCATGGAAGTCCGTCGTCACTTGGGAGAGGCAAAAAATAGGCCAAATTTGGGCGTTCCTCTTTGGGATTTGGATGTCCTCTTTGTTTGCTTTTAATCCCACAAATTTTGTGCTGTCAAGTCCAAGGGGATATGTATATATACAAAAGAGCCCTTGGTCTATGTACATCATATGGTATGAGAACTAAAAGATCAACCCATTCTAAAGAGGTGTTCATCACATTCCAAGTGTTCTTCAAGAATGGATACAAAACCTATTTCTATTTGAATCTGATTCTTGTTTTATTTCTTGTGTTCTTGATTATGATGAATGCTTTTATGAATATTGGGAACATTAATCAAGCCATCATATCATATCTGGATATAAACCTTAAAAGATTGGAAGGGTCTTGATCAACTCAAGAGGTGTTGGAGAAGAGAAACTCCATTGATATTCATTAAGCATTGGCGTAAGCAAAGAGTTTCATGGAGAAAATATATTTGATTTCTATTAGTTTCAATATAAAAACAAGAACAAGTAAAGAAATGAAAGCAAAAATGGATTGAGATAAGAAAATAAAGAATGACACGCCATAAGTGCATGAAGATTCACCACTTCATAAAGTCTTTCAGGATAAGAACCAAAGTAAGAAAAGTGAACTCTTGAGACTCTCAAATATGAACTCATAAAGAAATTTCCATTTAATATTTAGGGGTTATGTTTTCATATGGGGGAGACTCCCTTATATACAAGGTTAATTCATCCAAGAAGAAGAAGAGAGAACAAAAATGAGTTACACATGGAAACATAATGACGTCTTTTGGTGAAGTAACGTGTTAGCACATATCTACTCTCTAATGGACACAAGAACACTCTTGAAAGTTTGAAGGGTCAAGTGGAAGAGTCAAACTACTCCATGTGCACTTAAAAGTGACATGTGGTATTTTAGAAGTTCCAAAAGACATTTTTAAGTTCAAGAGTTCAAGAATTTAATCCAAGCCCTCTTAAGTTCAAAGCATGAGGTTTCAACTTCTCTCAAGTTCATCTAAAGACTAAGAAACTACATACGTACATGTCTTCTAATCTCATTCTCCAAAACATGGAGTCTTTCTCTTATTAGCCTTCCTTGGAATCTCCTTTTTATTTCTTCTTCTTTATTCTTCTTTATTCTGATTCTTGATTTTACTCCTCTTAATTTCTCTTCTTTTTCTTAACATGATCTTCTTCATCCTTTTGTGTGTGTGTGTGTGGTTTCTATAATCCTACAATTACAATTTATACAATGTATCTACGTTCTCTATAATCCTACAATTACAATTTATACAATGTGTCTACTTTCTTAAGATCTCTTCTTCTATTCTCTTAGCCATGAATTTTGTAACTCAATGATTTCCATCATCGTAAAATGATAAAAATTCACTAGCACTAAAACCTGTTATAATTGTATGAGTAAGTAAAGTACATAAATGTTATATTAAGAAAGTAAGAAAGAAACATGACATAAACATATGAAAGAAGTTGATATTACTAGACTTGAAAGTTTAACAGTTTGTATATTGGATCTTTTGGGAAAAATATAAATGCTAATAAAAAATGTCTCAAAAGTAATACATTACTATTAATGCTAAACAATGTTGTTAAACAAACTTAATAAGATATTTTTTTCACACGTGCATATAATATAACTTCCATTACTTTCATGTGGCAGAAAACATAAGAATATATATATTTTTTAAATAACAGTAACATTTAAAACTTCTCTTACAACTTAATATTATACAACATACTAATATTTATGTTGCATATTCTTTTTAATATTTTTAAAATTGACATAAAATTAATTTGCATCTCAACATGGATAAATTTAAATCATACACACAATGAAGTAACTCAATAACCACTCATTAATTAAAAGTATAGTTATCAAACTCGCGAGTTAACTTGTACACTTGTTCGAGTTTACGTTTCTACTGGACTTGATCGAGTTGGCTCGAGAGTATGCTCGTTTTTTGAGAAAACTTGGTAGACTTGGAAGTAAACTCAGTGGACTTGGCCAAACTTATGAGTCTCCCACCGATTGAACGAGTGGGGAGGAAAGGCCTAAAATGAACCACATAATCACTTAGGGTTTTGCATACCTGTTTAAAAGGGATTCCGTAGCTGGATTGCATTGTATTCGATTTGGGTTCTTGCTTGTCACCATTTGGGTTTGTTTCCATCTTGTTGCACGTCGTCGTCTGGGTTTGTCATTGTCTCATTGATCACGTGTCTTCACGTAGTCTCGTCGCCATGTTGTTGTTCATTGTTGTTGTGTCGTCTCGCCACCACGTCTTGTTGTCGTCTCTAAGGTTACGTTTTCAGGTTGCACTCCAATGAGTGAATGGGTTTTCTAAGGTAAGTTTATGTTTAGTTTAGTTGCTTTTTTTTTTTAATTGGAAGTGCAGAGGGCAAGAATAAAATATAAATTAAAAGTGCAGTTGTAGTTTTCTGCAGTTCCAGTGATCTAATTGTTTAATATGTCGGGAGTGGTTCAAATGCTAATGGTGGAAATGTTGGTACATCATCTTGACTTCCACCTAAAAGTAAAAATGTTGTGGGAAATAGAACATATATTGGATGGAAAATTGGAACAGAGGTCTCAGGTAATGGAAAAAAAAGTGAAACGTAACTATTGTTCAAAGACATTTAATGGAGGCATTTTCAGACTCAAACATCATCTTGATGGAACGAGATATGATTCTGAACCTTGTTTTTTAATACCAGAAGAAATCAAGATTTTAATGATGAAAGTTGTCTCAAATGTTAAGAATGCCTTAGTGAAGAAAACAAGATTGAGTAGTCTTAAACAAATTGATGGTGGTGAAGAGAGAGGATAAAGTTCTAGTAGTAGCAAGATATTTAAAAATAAATCTAGTGATGGTGTTCAAGCTACTCTTAATCAATTATATAAGAAAGGTGACAAAGAAAAATTTGATGCTCAAGTTGTTGAATTTTTCTACACAAGTGTCATTCCATTCAATGTGATTAAAAATCCAGTTTTTTAAAAAATGTGAGATATGGTGTTGGGTATAAACCTTCATCCTATCATGATATTAGAGAAAAACTTTTGAAACAAGTAGTGGAAAAAACTGGTGTACTCCTTCAAGAGTACAAGGATGAGAGGAAGAGAACAAGTTGCACAATAATGTTTGATGGATGGACAGGTAAGAAAAGACGTTTAGTTTGTAATTTTTTGGTGAACAGTCCTAAAGGAATTGTGTTTCTCTATTCATTAGATACCTCTGATATTTCAAAAATTGTTGAAAAAGTATTTAAATATTGGATGATGTTATACAATTTGTTGGAGAGGAGAATGTAGTGCAGGTAGTTACTCATAATGCTGCCAATTTCAAGGCAGTTGGAGAGTTATTTATACAAAAAAGGAGAGCATTTATATTGGACTCCATGTGCTGCCCATTGTATTAATTTAATCTTTGAAGATCTTGAGAAACATTTGAAGCTCCATGAAGTAACCGTAAAGCAGTAAAGAAGGATCACTATCTACATTTACGGTAGAACACTACTAATTAGCATGTTGAAGAAGTTTACAAGGGTAATCAATAATAATATTAATAATATTGATAAAAACAATATTAATAAGATTCATAATAACAATAATAAATTAATAAAATTTAAAATACTAATATTATTAATAATATTAATATAGATAATAAAAATAACATTAATAATAATAATATTAGAAATAAGAATATTAATGTTAACATTAATAGTAATAACATTATTGATAATATTATTATTAACTATTATAATAATAATAATAATAATAATAATAATAATAATAATAATAATAATAATAGCAATTCTTAATAATAATATCAAAAATATTTTTCATATAATTGAAAATAATATAAAAAAATATTAATAATATTAAAACTATTTTTCATATAAATATAAATAATATTGATAATAATATAGTAAAATTAAAAATATTATTAATGTAAATATAAATAATATGAATAGAAGTATTAATAATATTCCATATATTAAAAAACATATAATAATGTTAATATAAATAATAATAATAATAATGTTACCAATAAATAATAATATTTTGTGTATAAATATTAATAATATTAAAAACTTTAAAAATATTAAAAAAACATTAATAATTTGAAAAAAAATATAGTACTGATAATAATAATAATTATAATTTTAATAATATTATAACTAACAATATTTGAAATAATAATAAAAACAATAATATTAGCAATAATATTAATAATAATAATAATAATAATGATAAATATAATATTAATGATAATATTATTAATAATACCAATGATAATAATAATAGTAATACAAATTTAATAATAATAATAATAATAATAATAGTAATAAAAGTTGAAAAACGTTTTAGGCTGAGTTCAAGAGGTGGAGTGAATTGAACTTTGAAAGATTTTTCCCAATTTAGACCTTTGAAAATAGTTTTCGCAATTTGAAAAACTTTAATGAATCTTGGTGCTAAAGATATAGGGTGCAGTAAAGAAATAAATTGATTTAAGGCACGAATGAATCAATTTCTTATACAGACAGATAGAAGTTTTTCAAACACACAACAGATTCACAATCACACAGCTTTACAATTTCACAGCAGTACCTTAAGCAGATCACATTCACACAATTCCAATAGCAATACTACACTCAGAACAGAATCACACACAAATCCAAATTTGAATGAGAGCAGAGAGGAACAAAATTACAAAATACAAATTTAAAAATCCTAACACAGCATTACGCTGATTTCAATCAATATTAATAAATCTGATAAAGTTTCCTAACACTAGTAATTAATACAAACTTGAAAATTATTCAAAATGCAGATTCAATTATTCAATTATACCTAGAACACAGAACAAGAATATAAATTCTGCAGTATTACTCCAATTCAGCCAAAATTCCAATTCTTTGTCAAATCACAGATTCAGAATCTTGTATGTATTACTAATTTAGAAAAGAACCAATCTGATAAGCAAAATTTCTTTGACAGCTACAACAGATTTATCAGAAACCAATACAGAATTCAAGTTACAATGCAAACATTAATATTCAGTAGAGGACTTAAACCAGTTTTATCAAGATTACCATAAATTAATTCAATCTTTCAATTTAATTCAATATGCAGTGTAAGAACAAATCAAGATTATGAGAGAAGGGTTCAAGAAGAAGAGACACAATCAATTTTATACTGGTTCACCACAAAGGGCTACGTCCAGTCTTCTCTGCACCACTTGCAAAGAAAGTTCCACTAACTCAATTAATTGTTCACATACAATTAATCAACCAATTCCTACTCCCCGTAGAAATCAAGAACCCTGCTAAATTGATCAACTGCTCCCCGCAGCTCCTAATCAATTTCAGCAGAAACACCAGGCTAACTCAATTCCTACTCCTCGTAGAAATCAAGAACCCTGCTAAATTGATTAACTGCTCCCCGCAGCTCCCAAACAATTTCAGCAGAAACACCAGGCTAACTCCTATAGCCCAAACCAATACAATTGTTCAATGATTATCACAGAATTACAATGAATACAACACAAATCTTGATTCAAACAGGATCAAGAAGGGTTGAGGAAACTCCCTAATTGGCGCAGAAAGAAAGGCCTATACACAGTCTTGAAGAAACAGTAGCACACCTTAGTCAGAATTGATTCTTCAAGTAAAAGCCCTCTTTCGAAAGTGATTATTATGAAACAACAATTCTCTCACAGTAGTTCTCACAAAAATGTATTTCAAAAGATTGTGTTTCACAATTTCTCTTCTCTTTTCTGTTCTTTTTCTTATCTGTTCTCTTTTTCTTGTTTTTCACACTTGAAAAGTCCATTGTATTATAGAAGAAGAACTCAAAACCAGTTTTTGGAAAACAGTTAATTCAGTTATGCTTAGACACGAATAAATTGATTCGTCTTAACCTGAAATCAGTTTATAATAGTTCAGTACTTTATTTTCCAAAACTGTTTTTAACTGAAGTTAAAACCTTTTTATGGTTTGATTTAAATCATTTAGACCATGTGCTAATGAATTTCTCCTTAGATATGCACAGGTTCTCTTTCACAACCAATCACACTTACTCACACTAAAACAAAGCCTAGAACACACTTCCATTTGCTTGCTTTGGCTTGCTAGGCATGTCTTGCATGGCTTCATCAAATCCTTTAGTATTGTGAGAATACTAACAAAAGTATTAAAAATGCCAATAATATTAGTTATAATATTAATAATATCAATAAAAATATTAATAATATTTACCTTTACTAATGTTATTATTAATAAATCAATATGAACATCATTAATAAGAGATAATAGTAGTTTTATCCATAAATATAAGTTCTTAAGTATTACCCACAGACTTAGATCCATAGGTATTACCCACGGACATAAGTCTGTAGGTATTACCTACGCAAATAGTTTGTGGGTAATACCTACAGACCAATATCTGTGGGTAATACTTACAGATCTGTGTCCGTGGGTAATATCTACGAACCTATGTCTGTGGGTAATACCGACGGACTTAAATCCGTGGGTAATACCTACAGATATAGATCTGTAGGTAATAATTTGTGGGTAATGCTGAATTTACCTACGGATACAGATCCGTGGGTAAATTGAGTTTTGTATTGGCAAGGGAGAAAAGTTCAAAATGTGGAAGTAGATAGTTGGTTTTGGAAAAATGTAAGTACATGCTTAAAAGTTGTTGCTCCTCTTATGGTGGTCCTTTGAGTGGTGGATTCAGATACAAAACCCGCAATGGGATTCATATATTAGGAGATGAATTGCGTCAAAGAGAAGATTAAATGAAACTTTAATAATATTAAGAAAAGGTAACATAACAATTCTAAAATTTCTATCATTTTAAATTTAGTTACTTATTTATTTGTGTAATTATTTCTAATATAACATAATTGGTACTTTCATAGTTATGGAATTTATTGGAAATCATTGATAAGAGGTGGGATAATCAACTTCATATAGGCTTTTGCAAGCAGATGCCTATTACCTAAACCCACACTTGCACTATGAAACAACTTTTAGAAATGATTATCCTAAGGTGAAAGAGAGTTTGCATATATGTGTGAGAAGATTGGTTAGTGATGTTGCAAAAAGGAAAAAGAAAATCAATTTGCAACTTCTTGAGTTTCACTATGCTGGAGGACTTTTTTCTAGGGAAGCTACATAGGATTGTAGGAAAGCTATGCTCTTTAGAAAATGGTGAGAGATGTTTTGGAATGGAACTCCAAAATTAAAGAAGTTTGCTATTCGAGTTTTGAGTTTAACTTGTAACTCTTCTGGGTGTAACCGCAACTGGAGCTCATTTGAAATGGTAATTCAAGTTCATCAAGTTATTTAAGGTTTTTAATTTTCTTTATTTGATTTATATATTTACTAAAATTTCATTTTTAATTATATGTCCATACAAAAATAAGAAGTTGTTTGCACCAAAAAAAAGATGAATGACTTGAAGTTGAAAAATAAACAAAATGTTGCTTTCCCATTTAATGACATTGATTATGATGATGAATGGATAATTGAAGAAGGACATAATATTGAGGTTAAGAAAACTCAAGTTGAAGGTGATGGTGAAAATGTTGACTTACCTGGAGCAAGTTTAAATGATCCAACTCAAGATGGACAAACACTTGATCTTGACAATATAGTTTGTTAACTAACAAGTTTCATCTTGAGAAGAACTCGATGGTGATGAAGATGATAGAGATGATTTCATTAGAGGATTACATGAAGGAGACCTATAAACTTGATAACATTTGTGTCTTTTTGTTTTATTTAATGATTATCTTATTGTTGGTGTATCTACGAACTTATTTATTTTAATATTGTAGAATTGATATCATGAATGTTTTTTTTGTTGAATTTCTTTTGTGAAGTAAACTCTTACGATTTTATGAGTCGAGTTTACAGACTTCTCACGAGTCTACGTAGACTCTCGAGTCTGATAACTTTAGTTGAAAGTAATATTGTCGTGCAAGTTAAAAATATCTATGAAATCCTAATTGAAAGTAATATTTTCATACAAGTTAAATATATGTATGAAATCCTAACAAAGTCAAGTACTTAGTAATTATTACATCACAAAAAATGTAAACTAGATAAGTAGTCTACTAATAAAAACTACAAATGCTAAACAATGATGGTATTCTTGATGCCGCAAAAGTATCTTCATCGATCCTTTGATGACTTTAATTACCTCCTATGTCACTATAGTGTAACCTTCTTTCTATCTTCCTCTGTTGAAGTTTTTAGATTAGATGCCACCACTAATGGGACTACAAGGTCCCAATCTATCGACCTCCCTGACAACAAGAAGTCCACATTTTGCAAGGATCAAGGTGGAAAGACCAAGTGACTCTAACACCTCATCTGAAAATATTATACCAGATGAACTAGAGGATGAAGAAGATAAGTCAATTGACAAGGAATATGATTATAAACTACCAGCAGTAATAAGTCTATATAGTAAGGTTAATACTTCTTATTCATTTTGTCTTCTATTTCAAAGGTTGACCAAATTCAACTTCGTTGACTTTTAGGAAAAAGTAATACAATTGAGTTTCATATATTGATCTTTTCTTAATCAAGGACTTAATCTTTACACAATAAATGCATATAATCACATAATTTTAAGTCTCAAAAATTGGGATGTTACAACTTGTATAGTATTTCACTTTGTATCTCAAGTAAAAAACATCATCAGATCAAAACCTTTCTTAGAAGAAATCAAAACAAATTATAGTAATACTATCTATCAAAATATTTAAAGAGTATGGCCAAAATTTATATAATATTAAAATTGAAAATTGCTTTACAATAGTAATATATAGTCTTAAACTCTATAAAATATAGAGGGTGACCAATGCAAAAGATACAAGTACAACAAACATTTTTTACTAGTTTTACATTTAAGCCATATTTAATACCTCTCTTAGAAAGTCTAGTTGCTAAGAAAAAACCTTGTGATATCCTTCACCCAATGAATTTAGAATCTCAATTCGAGCATCCTATTGTATATAATTTTTGTAAGAATTATTTCTGTAGTTTTTATTCATTGCTCTTTTTGTTGTAACCAAAAGTGATAGTAAATAATACTTGAAGTTCTAATTCTGAAGTGAGATTGAGAGGGTTTTCCAAGAAAAACTTTGTGTTCTCATTTAAATCAAATAATAATAAAGATACTTGGTTTTAATAAGGTTCATTATAGTGAAACCCTTTAAAAGTTCTTAAAAGAGAATCTCAATAGTTAGAAGGAATCAATATAAAATGAGTTTTCTCTATTCCTTTTCTCTTGTATTTCTTCCATATATGATCATTTATCATACCATTTGCTAAGTCCCTACAAAAAAGTCAAAAACACAATCCAAACTTTTTTTTTTTGAATCAACATATTCTTTAAATATTTTTCAGCTTCAACATGGTACATATGTAATGTATTCGGACGAAAAGAATATTTATAATCATATAATTGGGTTCTTATCACTATTCAAAAGAAAAAGAAAAGAAAAGAAAGGATGATGTTTGTAATTGTCCACATTAAATTTCTTGAAGTGGATTACTCATTGGGTTATAATGTTGTTTCAATTTGTTTTTTTTTTCTTCTTCTCATTCTCGTTAAGGTTATTTATAGTATAGTAGAGTTAATTATGCTCAACCTAGGTAGTATTACATGCTTTAAGTCCACGCTCCCTATTTCCTTTATTAGCCCTCACTCCATATTTTTTATGTATATATTGAACATTGATGTATTTGGTTTAGGCAAAAAGATATGTTTCATATGTATTTTTGTTCTTACACAGGTTGAGTAGGTCTCTTCTTGACTTGTTGTTGTGTCGGTGTCAAGGTTATCTAGTTCAAAGGGTGATGTTTGTTTGTCTTGGGTTTAAGAGGGTGGTGGGGTACATGAAACTCAAGTTAGTTGAGTATATTTATCAGTACTAAATGTGAGTAAATGTAATGTTTACTTGTTCCATGCTAACTTATTAATAAGATTTGGTTGGACTTGCATGTGGATGAGCCTCGATCAGTACAGACAGGGTTGTTAACCTTGTATTAATTTAACAACATTGATGGTTTAACATTCTTGATTGGGGATTAGTAATGTTCTTAATCAGATGTCGTGTTGGTTTTCCCTTATGTATTTGACAATGTTTTCTATATAATTTTGGCCTTGTAGATCTAGGTTGTACTTGTTCATACTCATATCTAATGTTTGGTCTCACGTGCCTATATCTTTTCAGTTGCATTACTACACTTGTGTGTAATGGTTGGTTTCACGTGTCGAGTTGTTCTCAGTCGTATATAGTATGATAAAACAATGTTGGCTCACTTCTTCTTAGTTTTTTCTAGTTTTGGCAATAAGTTGGCTCTAATTTTATTCTCACTCATGATGGGATCAATAATGGTTATGTCGAAGTTGGTCATTAATTTAGATACTTTATGGTAATATTTGAGTAGAATGTAGTTCTTTACTTAGAACTCTTTGGTGAGATGTTCGACCGTCTATTGAGAGTCACTTTTATATTTAACATTTCTTGCCCCATCGTCTCAGGCCAATGAGAATCGATTATTAATGCTTTGTACTTGACTTGATTGTTTGATGTTTTGAAATAAAACTAGAGGAACTACTCTAAGAGTAAGCCTCTATGAACTTTAAGCATCATTGATGGGTCATGTTGTAGTCATTCAGGCTCAGGGTTGAGCTCAGTTGTGAAGTCGCCCAAACATTTTATTTGATGGACCCTCTTGGTTCATGCTTAATCCATACTCGAAGAGTTCCACTGACCAGTTTATCATTTGACCCACTAGGTCAGGTTCCAAGAGAACTTTGTTCATTGGATGGTTTGTTTTCACAATTATCTAGTAGTTTTAGAAATATGGTCTCATTCTCTAAGCCATGGTTACTAGGGCTATAACCACTCTTTTACTCATCTCGTATCAGGTTTCGACTTCTTGAAAGGTTTGGCAAATGAAATAGATTGACCTATGGTCCTTGTGTATTTCCTTGAATTATACCTTGATGAGTTGTGTCAGGGATGACTTTTGAGTATTTGGTGGTGATGATAGGAAGCTCCTGATTTCTATGAATATCTCATAACATTAGCGACTCTATAATTTGGATTATTGATTTCGTAACTTCTGTCAACTTTGATAAGAATCGAGAGAAGGATGCCAATCTATCACATTTTCAGAATCTGCATCTCCATTATAGCTCGACATTTGTTTGGCTTGACTTCAATCCTTTTGTAGGTAAGCTTGAAGCAGAGGAACTTTCCTCCTTCCACCCCAAATCGCACTTATCAAGATCAAGTCTCAAGTTGTCTTTTCTTAGTGTCGCAAAGACTTCACTGAGGTCTTGGTGGTGTTTCTCGCATGATGCTGACTTTACTACCATATCGTCCATATATATATATATCAAAACTTCGACCAATCAATCATTTGAAGACTTTGTCCATTAGTCTTTGAAAGGTAGCTTCCTCATTTTTTGAGGTTGAACATAATGACCTTATAGTATAGTTGGCATTATCGGTCATGAACGTTGTCTTCTCTTTGTCTGTTAGATGCATCCAAATTTGGTTAACCCAAGTGAGTGTCATGGAAGTTGAGCATCTTGATGTAAAAACTTCCCATGTCATAGGTGCAATGTAGAAGCCAAAAGTGTAATTGCAAGGGAGGAAAGGCTAGGATTGTAGGATTGTTCCACTCAAGCTTCAAGGAGGGGCTCTCGGATGAATTCTTAGATGACTTCTTGATGAATTCTTGGACTAACGTGGTCTTGAAAGTTTGCAAAAATCTTGAAAACAAAAACAATTAAAGAAAATGCAATAAACAAGAATGTTAGGAATTATAACAACACCTTACGTCACCCAAAGTCATGAGATAAGCAAGACGTTGATTCGTCACTTGTCATCTAGCCCACAAGATAAAAATCAATGCTAGGAATTGGGAAGAACCTTGTGCCACTCAACTCCATGAGATAAGCAAGATGGTGAAACGCCACTTGTGACCTAGCTCACAAGATAAGAAATCTCAAGAGAGAAAACCCTCCACTTCTGGTTATTGATGAATCCCAATGCGCTAGCAAAAGATAAGCTAAGAAGCGTCACTCTAGATTAAGCAAAGGAGAAACACCACTTGAGATATGACACACTCAAGATTTCAAATATTTCTATTCATTTCCACGTCTAATAATGAGTACCATAAGTCTTCTTATATAGACTTCATGGTGGGTAGGGAGTAGACAAAGTCATCCCTTCCCTAAGCTAATTGTCCAAACAAATCTTAGAAAAATAAAATAAAAATACATAGCTTCAGATATGCCTTGTTGAGGTTTGTGTAATTCATGCACATCCTACACTTTTCATTAGCCTAATTTACTGTTACCTCATTTGTGAGCTAGGTTATGTACGAGTTTCTCGAATGAATCCATTATTGATTGGCTTCTCGGCTTCTTCTTTGACTGTTTTTCTTTTTTCATTCTCCAACTTTCTCTTCTTCTAGGAGATCGACGATGTTTCTATGTTGATACATGTGAGAGGAATAACTTTTAAAATAAAGAGAAGAGAAGACATGAAGAATAAATAAAATAAGCATGATAAAGGAAGATGTAGATGAAGAAATAAAAGAGAGAGGGAGTCTTAAATATTTTGGAGGAACAAATTAGAGAATTATATATGTGTAGTCTTAGAAAATACGAGGAACTTATAGTAAGCAAGTACTTTATGCTAATATCTTGAGATAACCTTGGTCTTAAATGTAGAAAGTTAAAAGCGTCTTTTAGAAGTCTTAAATTAGCACTTGCAACTCATATAAGCACATGGGAGCATATGGATTAGTTTGAGTCATCCTTTGACTCTTCAAGTTTTCAAGACACATTCATTGAACCTTGGAATTCTTACAAGGCACCACATGTTCTTGTCATCTTAGTCATCATTTGTAATAATTTCATTCCTAAACCCTAATTTTAAGGGATTAGTTTTGTTTAACATAGTCAACTGTTGATTAGTAAAGTTAACTCTAATATTTGTCCCTTCTTTTTCGTGGAAAAAAGTTCATCTATATATTGATGGTTTCTCTCTTTGTAATATGATGAATGATTTATAAATAGAATGAAGTTTCTTTGTGAGAATTTATGACAGTTAGAGTTGTCTCTTATCTTGTTTAGGTTTTTAACTTGAGAAGCTTTTTCAAGTGGTGAATTCTCTTGCACTTATCCTTAGAGTTCTTAATTTAAGGTGGTATGTTCTTCCCATTTCTCTTCCTTAATCTATTTGTACTTTCATTCATTTACTTGTTCTTGTTTTCTTATGCATTTTCTTGCAATATTGAATGCTACTCATCTTTTACATTTGTGCCCATTACATTCTTCTCCCATGGAGGTTTTTTTCTTCATTTCATTTTTGAGTTTATCAAGATCCTACAAAGCCCCTACAATCCATATAACTTTTATATGGAAAGTCTATGAGAGATCAACTTGGGGTCGACTCCTGGCATGTCAGTTGATGTCCACGTGAATAGGTCAGCATTGTTGATAAGGACTTGGGATATCCTCCTAGCCTCAAAATTTGCTAATGAGGTTCCTATTTACTTGTTTTATCCTTCATTTTCAAGCCGTAGAATCGTTGTGTCTTCACCTGACTCTACTCGAATGCGTCGTTTATGCTTAAGTCATGATCAACCATCACGACCATGTTATGTGTTTTTGGGTAGGGTGTTTCACAATTTGAAGATTGAGTTGTAACATTCACGATATACGTGCAACATTCCCCTGTGATTCTTTGATCGGCGTGAACCATGATGATATCCCCGAATCCAGAAGGGAATCTCATTGCCAAGTGAGGGGTGGAGACTATTGCTCCTAGTTTATTCAAAGATGGTCATCCAAGGAAAATGTTGTATGAAAGTGTTGGCATCCACAATGAGGTGTCAAATTTTTATGGTCCTGCTTATTAGGGTTCCTTCTCCAAACTCAGTGTATAAGTCAATATACCCTTTTTTAACCCATTCTCTTAAGAACCCCATGATTTGGTCACAATAAGGTTGGATCTCCACTCTATAATTTGTAACTTTTGGAGTGTATTCCAGTACATGATATCGATTGAGATTTGCTAATCCGCCAAAGTCTTCATGAATTATAAGTTCTCCACTTGATCATCTTGTATTATTCGGGCACGTTGACCCGACTTGCATTTATTTTGTTAATTTCTTTATGCATCATCTTTATGTCTGGACTCATCATAATATCGATGAACACGATCATCCCAGTTTTTGGATGATGGGTCTATTATTTTATATTTCAATTCTTTCACAAACATTGTAAGAGGTTGACTTGAATAAATTCTTCAATCTTATCTTTTAAGGCTCAACATTCTTTGGTGCAGTCACTGAATTGGTACAATACCTACATTGCTTGTTGGTATCAGGATTGGGTGAACTTGGCACTTTTCTTAGAGTGGGGATGAGGTCGGTGTTGAAGGCCTATTCCAGGATCTGTGCTCGGTCTACATTCAGTGAGGTATACTGGTAGAACCTCGAACTCTGGTGTTCTCGCAACATAGATTGTATGATGGTTTTGGCGTGTTCTTTCCTTTTCCTTTTGTGTCTTTTTGAGAAATGTCTCGACCTTAAACTGCGTGGCTCTTCTAGTTGCATGAACTTTGTGACCCTTCATCCCAGCTCATCTAGGTGCATTGTGAGTTTCTTGCATAGGCTATATGTGAATGGTCTTGGTCTCATGATTGTGGCCATGTGGTGTGGAGCTACTTCTGGTTGAGATTGCAGATTTTCAAAGCTACCCTTCCAAATCTCTCTATGAAGAGCCTCAACGACTCTCCCTTCTCTTGCTAGATGTTTACTACTGTAATTGATTTTGCGTGGTACGCCCGACTCATCATAAAGTGTGTTCCAATCTTAGCCACCAACGTATCAAAAGAGTCAATCAGTAAGGGTGATAGTCACATGAACCAAATTATGGTTGCCTCTATCACGGATGTGGGGAATAAGCAACGTAGCATGATGTCTTCCATTATGTATAGTTTCATCTGGGTTTATGATACGTTGATGTGTTCATTCGGGTTTGGTTGTTTTATTATATCGATCGATCATGAGACCCTTCCAACTGGATGAGAGCAAAAAATCCATTATATCGTCAACAAACGGGTGTTGTCGGGTGCCTCCTATCATCATGGAGGTGTTGGATGATGTATGTAGTTAGGACTTGACTTTTTTACTTTTAGCTTCAAATGCTTTAGTTACTATAGGGGGCCTCTCAGACAAGGTGAACCGATTAGGTCTTTTGTTATTTTCTCCTGGTAGGCCTCTTGCTTAAGAGGACGAGATACGTTCGTCTCCTCTCTTAACCTTCTTCACATCTCTTCATTCTCCTGTCTTAAAGCATTGATCTCCTCTTCGTTCTTTTGTTTGATTTCTGCCATCTCTTTCTGAAGGGTTAAGAGTAATGTCATGTGTCCTATCTCGGTCGACCTTGCATCTATTCATTTTCGGCGGTCTTTCTTGACTTATTGTTGTGCCAGTGTCGAGGTTATCTAGTTTAAAGGGTGGTGTTTGTTATTCCATAGATTTGTAGAATAATTCCATAAATTTGTGCGTTGTGCGAGAAAATAAAATTATGCAAAAATAAATTAAATATTTTTATAGATTTTTTTAAAATCTTGGATTGTAGAAAAAGTTTAAGGAATGATGAGATCAAATTTTTAGGGTTAGACTTCACCATACCTCACTCTCATGTATAAAAACAATTACCTTCTTTCCTCCCTAATGTCAATGTCAACCCTCAATAATACTTAAACCCTAATTTTTCATGTGAATGAGCCTAAACTTCCCTATTAACCGTCAATTCTTTTATTCATTGTATAAAAAAGACTTGTTTTTGCCACAAGACAACAAATGAATCATGCTTTATTCTTAGATACAACCTTTAAATAGATTTTTTTTTTCGACATTCGCTCCCAATCCAACTTTTAGTTTTGCTGGACTCAACTTCCCTACAGAGAGGTCTATCGCCCAACTAGTGCCTAACTCAACTTCAGCGACGCTAGGCGCAACTTGACTGCGTTAGTTTTCTTTTATCTATATTCCTTCATGGACTCCAATCCTATTCCTCTAAATCTAGTGTTTCCTGTGTACTTTTTATGCAAAAATAAGTGGAATTAGTGTAAATTTCATTAGTTTTCTTTTATCTATATTCCTTCATGGACTCCAATCCTATTCCTCTAAATCTAGTGTTTCCTGTGTATTTTTTATCCAAAAATAAGTGAAATTAGTGTAAATTTCCTTTCTTAGACTTTTGTAATCAATTATTAATAAAAATATCTAATAAAATAAATAAACAAGGTTCAAGCTTAAAAGAAGTTGATTTCATTATGAAAATTGGCTCCAAAATATATTAAAAATAAATATTATCAGATAGTTATTCATGTATCAGTATGATAATACAAGTGGTTTAGGTTGCTTGATTTGGGATTAGTGAAGTTATTAATTAGATGTTGGGTTGATTTTCTGATATATATTAATAATGTTTTTAATATCTCTCCAGTCTTGCTGATTTAGGTTTTACATGTAACTATCAATTTCTTGTGCCGATATGTTTTGAGTCACATTAATAAACTTGTATATAATTGCCAGTTTCACGTGTTGAGATATTATCAGTCGTATATAATACAATTTCTATTTCATATGTTGGGAGTTATCTTGTGTTATTTAACTTTACTTATTGCAACATCAAAGATAGTTAGTCTCTTTGTTAGTTGAATAAAAAGGAAGAAGTTTGGATGAAATGTAGCCAAATGTTACCAATTAGTCTTCCGGTAACGTTAATGTTAATGTCATGCCATACTTGTCTTTTCCAAATAAATTATTGTTCTTATACTATTTCCTAAAAAAAAAAATTCCTAAATGGATATGTACAAATCAAAATGTAAGAGAATAGGAATTCTACGAGCTCATAATTAATGAAACGTAATAACTAATTATTTTCTTGTTGGTATGGACTACTTTTATATTGGATCTAAAGTTGGTGGGCATATGGTGTGGTTTGATTGATAGATAATCATGTCTTGAATATATAGATAAGGTTTTAAGTTCGCATGTACAAAAGAACATTTATAGATAGAGATCAACCCTTAATTAATTCGATTTCAATACTTACAAAAAAAGTAGTATCTAACTCTCTGAGCATGAAGATATCATAATTAAACAAAATTATAAATAGGATAACTCTCAAATAAAATTATATATTTGTATTCTTTTATATGATCATAAATTTTACTATTACTTTATTATTTTTGAAGTAATTATATTAATATATTCTATCAAATCCAAACTCATACCTAAAATAAAAATTAGAAAAATAAGAAAACTGTCACTCGTCCATTAGGAGAAAGTTTTCCGTTTAGATATAATAAATGTTGTACGAACAACTATTCAAACACACCTTAGTCATTTCTTCTACTTATTCTTGGAAGTATCTTTTATATTTCAAATTGTTGTTTAAGACAGCTATGTATCAAGATGTCTCCATCTTCTAATGATAAGATTAGGTGTGGCATCAAATTCAACTAGTTAAATCATATTGTGACATTAAAGATAACTTTTTTTTTTTCTCTTTATTCGTCTGGCTAAGATTCTTGCTGAAGTGTGAACAGTTTTTTACAGTAATAGTTAGGTGAACATTCAATTCATGGTTGGAGTTATAAGCTATAGGAACTGTCCAATATATCAGTGTTTTGGTATAACTAAAAGTAAGTTGCGTACATCATGATAAGAAAGATATTGGATGAAAAACCCTTTTACCGAACCATCAAGTATCACATCTTATGAACATGTCCTTAACAACAATTCAAGGAACAAGACAATAAGAGATGTTTCGTTGTGTGAAGCACACACATGTCTCTCTGTTTTTCTATATATTCCTCAATTCCAGGACTTATCAAAGACTACAGTTCGAATTAAAAGATAAAGTTGAAGCCAAGATTGTGTTCAAGTAGCAGTGTTACTGAACCAAATGCTTTGTTTAAATCGGAAAAAAAATTATAGTTCTTTATTATGTAAATATAAAATAGTTTTTTTTTTCTTTCATTTATTAAGTTAAAACTAAAATAGCATTTATACGAGTAAATTACATCATTGAGTGACCCCTCCCCTATCTACGTTATTAATGAAATGTTAAAATTAAATGTAATTAATTTTATGTGAAAACTTCAAACTATCTTTTTTCTTTAATTTTTAGATTAAATTTTTAATAGTCATGTATATTATAAGCTTATAAAAGAATTACACGTAAACCTTTTTTTAACAAATTACAGAAACCCCTCTCTTTACAAGTCTTGCCTGCGATACTCATTTATTCCGAATGTTACATATGTGAAAAGATATGCATACTAAACAAACGGAGAAAAAAATTGTTTTAATGGATGGAGAAATACCTGAAATACTACTATACCTCAAATAAATGTAGATTAGAATTTTACTATGGAAAAAACACCATCATAAACTTTTTCAAAAAGCTCGTTAATTTATGATAACCTATTCATTTTTTAATTTTTCATTGAAAACCAATATAATTAATTACCAACATCTACTAGTTGCTAAGAAATTATAAACAACTACTAAAACAAAAGGATCAAGACAATAGAAGATTTGTCAATAAAAGAAAGAAAATCAAGAGATCATATGTTATGAATGCAACGACCACAACACATGAAGATGGTGAGTCCCAAGCTTACGAGAAACTAAAAATTCAAAATGATAAATGGGATGACTATGTCGGAAGACTTAGACTTAGCTCTGAATCTAGGTCAAACATAGAGAAAGTAAAGTCTATGGACAAAGATTGATCTTCACAATAATGGATATTTGTCACACATCACTAACACAAAGTCTATGTTCAATGACCAAAAGCAACTTAATGAAGGCAAGACAACCTTTGAAGAAATAAATTGACAATAGACTATAAGATTTAGAAGAGTTTCTTTTGTACAAGTCTACATGTCAAAGTCAACAGACATAACAAAATTATCAAATGTTATCAAAGGATCAAACATAAGGAAACAACATACAAGAGACTGATTTCAATTTATTTAAATATGTTTTTCATAATTTCTTTTAATCAAACATAAATATGATTAATTATATTGATTCCACCTTATTAGACGAGGTGATCGTTTATATAGTATTGATGTACATGTTGAGTATGTGCAACTAAAATCGATCAAATGATCATTAGACACAACAAGGAAACTTCTATAGTGGAGAAGAATATCATCATACATAGGAAGAAGTTAGTTCCAGCTTACGGGGATATATTTTTTTTCTTCATCCTTTGGTCTAAGTTCATCTTTTGATGGTCCATAGGGGGGAGAAAGTATAAAGTACCAAGAAAGATGTGGAAGAGATAAGGGGAATACTAGTAAAGCTCAAAGTGTAAAGACTGAAGAACAAGATGGAATTTCAACCCCTTTACTGCAAATGTTTAAGGGGTAGAAGATATGAGAAATGAGAAAAATGAAGAAAGAAGAAAAGCATAAGCTAAGGGGGAGCTCAGTTGAAGATTTCTCAAAGCTAAACAGATGATATTTGTTTGACAAGGAGTAAATAGACAAAGATTATTATTTCTTTTGCTTATTATACTATATTTTCTTGAAAGTCTTTTACAAAAACTTTATTTGATGAAAATGCTTTTTAAAAATTTTATGTTTAAACTTTATTGTTTAAAGTACCATAGAAAGGGGGGAGATTATTATATCAATGTTCAACAAAACCTTTGTTTGATTTTAATTTTGTACTTAAACAACAAATTGTAAAACATACCTAAGAGCATTAGATCCTAATAGACACAAGTATCTAGCTTGGCCTAATATACACATGTTGTATGGTTAAATATTTACAAGTGTTATTTGTTGTGTGCTTCGTGTAACAAATGCAAGTGTTTTTCTAATGCTCTTCATGTGATGAGATTTTACTTGAGTAGACCCAAGTGTGTATACTTCGTCTAATAAGTTTTTGCTTGGATAGACAATAAGTATACTTCATCTGAGAGATGCAAGCCTTAAGCATTTCATATTACATGCCAAACTTATAAATGCTTATTTTATGCTTGCACAAAATTTTTGTTCTTGATTCTTTAAAAAGGATCTTGCAACATTTTTTCAACATAAAATATTCCTTGAAGAGCACGCTTAAATATAATTCACACAAATAAATTTTTGGGAAAATACAGAATGTTAGCGTTGTAGAATTAACCAATTGTGTTAGTCTTTGTGTTTTTCACTAAAGAGTAAATAAGATACTTGCCTAGGCGTCTTAAGCCTTACCATGTTCTAAAAGTGTTGCGTAGAGAAGTCACATACATTTAATGGTAGGTCAAGAGGATTTAATGTGTCTCTAACCTTTAACCATGGTCAGACGATAGTTAAAGAAGAATAACTTCAGTTTGTATGACAACAACTTTAAAGGATTTATCAACTCTTTTATTGTCAACTGTTTATGAAGAAGATTTTTATCAAGAATCAAGGTTGACAAAACTCTTTCAAGAACGAGAGCAAGCTATTGTAATCTTTAACAATCCTTAGTCTCGTATTTGTGAGGAAGAACATTATTCGTGCTCGAGAGTAACCAAAAAGAGTGTTTACACTAGTAGAAAAAACACATTTAACTACGGTTCTAGAAGGCTTACAACTGCGGTATTGAAATCGCAGTAGATTCAACCGTAGTAAAAAAGTATTAAAGCTACCACTGCGGTTGTAGAACCGCAGTAGAAAGTATCACATACCACCGCGATTGTTTGGTTAACAACCATAGTGGTATGAGACCTATTACCGCGGTTGTTAACCAAACAACTGCGGTGGTATGTCCCCTACCATTGCGGTTTTTATTTTAACCACGGTAGTAGATGCAATTTTTTTAAAAAAAATTCTCATTCCACAAAAGCATCATAAGCACAAAAGTTAAAATTGCAACTGCATTAAATTAAATCTACATACCCCAAGCGATCTCATGGAAACTGGATCCTCCTTAGATGTGAGCAAAATCTGAACATGACTAGGAGCAGGATCCTTCATAGCTCACAATAAATATTTAGAAAAAAAAAGTTCTAAAATGTTCTTCTATATCACTGAGATAACAAGATTCCGAAAACAAATAAACTATATCACTGTATCAACTTTATTAAAATCAATGTTCAATTGGAAATGGAGAAAACACAGCTACTACAACCAACACCTAGAAAACAACTATCTAGTGGAACTGCTATTAGAGCTCATGCTGGACCAGGGGAACTTGGCATGACGGGCTCTCTCGCGACGACCTAAACGTGCATATTGTTGGGCCCTGAAGGGTTGTTGGGCCTCCTTCTTGTCATTGAGCCAGTGACTCCTGGCATGGGTCTCTTCCTCGACGATGTTGGACTTGGTTTGATTGTTGACCCTCTTTTTATCCTTCTTGATGATTCGGATCGGGTAGAGATACGGAGAAATAGAAAACGGGTTCTTGAGAGTGACATAGGCCTTTTTGTAATCGGGTTTGGTGATCAACAACCCATCCCATTTCTTCTTCTTACCTTCCATGTTCAGTGTCTGAACCTTCTCCACCTCGAAGCCGTAAAGGGATTCGAGGACGCACTTGATATCAATCTTTGAAGCCGAAGTAATGGTCTTTAGCACATTTTCTTGGATGTTGGTGAAGGTCTTCAGCGTAATTTCAGGGTCGTATCTCCAACAATCTTGGTCTTCAAACTCACAAGAACATGCGTCGCTGCTGCTTCGAACTACAAAAGCAAGAAAGTATGCTAGAATCGGAAACGACAACATTTGAGGAGAGAGGGAGAAACTGAGAGTACCAGGGGCAAAATATCGGCTGGGGAAGAGTGGAGTTTGATCGGTGGCCGCCGACACTGTCATCTCCGCGAGCACTTGATCGCTGTAGTAGACAGCTCCTTTGTCCCACCGTGACATCTTCTCTCAAAACTTTGAGACATGTTAGCGTTTTATTTTAGTTGGATTGAGGAAAGAAAGACAAAGAGAGTGAAGATAGAAAGAGACCACCTAAAACATGAGCGCGGGCTTCTAAAACAGGGGATACGACCGCGGTTGTAAGGAGGAACTGCAGTCGTATCCACCTACCACCGCGGTTGGGGCCTGAATCGCAGTGGTGTCTCCTGCATTATTTAATTTTTAAAATATTTGTGGGGATACGACCGCGGTTGTAAGGAGGAACTGTGGTCGTATCCACCTACCACTACAGTTGCGGCCAGAACCGCGGTGGTATGGTTCCACTTAATTACAAAATTGTCATCGCAATTTTTTTAATGCGGTTTCCTCTTAATCGCAGTGATATCCTGTCGTGGAATGTGTTTTTTCTACTAGTGTTATCATCTTTTATCTATCTTAGGACGTTACTCTTTATCAGTTAGCAAATCAATGCTCTTTGATATCACACCCTTTGTAATCGAAGTGATTTTTTCAGGAGAGGTTGTGTTCAAACAATAATCGGTTTTACCAAGGTGTGGTTGGATTCCAAAGAATACTCAGGTCTTAGTTAGGAGTGACTAAGTTCCAAATAAAACTCAGGTTTTAGTTAGGAGTGGTTGCATTTCAAAGAATATTCAGTCTTAGCCATACTCAATTTTAGCCAACATTGGTTGTGTTCCAAATAATACTTAGGTATTAGCCAAGAGTAACTACGTTTTATACAATACTCGTGTTTTGCCAGAAATGGTTGGGTCCAAATAATACTTGTCATCTAACTTGTAGTGCTATAGTATGCCATAATTGAACTTGATCATGCTAACCAAGTACTAGACGTACTCTAGATTATCAGACAAACTAATATAAAAATACCTTTTATAAAACTCTCTTAAGTTTTATATTTTTTTATATTTCATGTTATTAATCTACAAGTAATCTAAGAAGGAGAGTGTTAAAACAACTATTTAAATAACGTTTTTGGACAACAATTTTGTGAAACTTGAAGTTGCATCTAAACTTTCTTCATCATACATGGTCCTTCGAAAGTTTGCCGATAGTACGTTTGTTAAGTATAAATTTCTTCTATTTACTTTCATTGGACAAAGTTTTGTAATTTTTTTTTAAATTAATATACAATTCAACTCCTTCCCTTATTGTATATTTGACAAGTTTTAACAATATAATTATCTAAGAATTTAATCAAATTCTAGAATTGGCTTCTTGTATTTGAAACAAATAATCATATGAATAAAAATTAACACCAAACTTTCTTAAATGGTTTAATTTTAATATACTTAAATAAGTAGAAGATAATTCTCACACCTAATATTCGATTGTAAAGTATTCAATAAGAATGATAGTTATTATTTTTATTCATAAACCTTATTTTTTTCACATATGCTCTTATAAAAAATATATACACTATATTGTTAATATTTCCTATATCATTCTCACTAAAAACATAACATATTTCTACACACATTACCATCACATTTCACTCAAATAAGAGAGGTCATCAATTCTCTTATAACACCATTATAATAAACATTTTTTAGAACTCAACCATATCAGTAATTGTATAGACTAATATTCAATCATACAAAAACTCAATTAATTATTACAACATTTTAACGCTTATTTGTTCTACCAACATACCTTTTATGTGAGAGAGACTCCAAAACATTAACAACTAGGTAATAAAGAATTGGAGTTACGGATACTTGAGTGTCAGAATAGAGGATGTTAACTATGAATGAAAGAGACATGATGAACTTCACAATGAAGATAATAAGAGAAAATAATAAAATGTGGGAAAGAAAAGTTAAATAAATGAAGTTTTGGAGAGGTTCTAAAAGACAGACGAGAATAATTTTATGACAAACCATCTTTGAAATGCTAAGTAACAATAATTATTGGTGTTAATAACATTAAAATTGTAAAACAATGATAATATGTGACCTCTTTGTTGAATGCAATTCTTTTTTAAACAATGACTATTATTTAAATGATGATCATCAAAAAGTTATATTTATTTTTAAAATGTCATTGTGCCATATTCGACTATAACATCCAATAACTACTATTGAAAGTTATTATCAATATATTATTTTTAACATCCAATAACTACTATTGAAAGATATTATTAATAAATTATTTTGAACTAGTACACAACTTATTATTGTACTTTAGGTAAAATATTTTTTATTTTATTTATATGTTGCAAATATTCAAAAAAATAAAATCATATAACACCTTAAAAAAATACTTCTAACCGTCGAATTGCATATTCAATTTTTACTTAGTAATCAAAAATCAGTTACATAGTTAAATAAAGTAAAACATTCATGTATTCTACGTTAAGTATATATAATACTAACCAATTTAAAGGATATAGCATTTTAGTAATCGATATAAAATTTCTATCATAATCTATATAAAATATTATTACTCTAGTAATATCCTATATATTCTATCATATATTATTCTTTTCTTTTCTTTTATAGGGTCTAAATATAAATTGGTTCGTACCATTCTTTTTTCCATGACAGTTCATCATGATCAACATCTACAGGAACAAACAAAGCACGTCCCATTGGTTAACAGAGGAAAGTGATGTGTGGTGAGTTGTGGAACCCGAAAAGCTGGGTAATGGGGAACCGAAAGAGGAAATGCACTGGACCAATGAAACAAGAGGCATCTCGCATCCCATCTTTATTTTAACACTTTTTCGGATAAATATATGATGCTACTTATCTACCATGAATGTATGAACACTTAACCACTTTAGAACTTTATTAGTAAACTTTACTAGGGATAAGACAAGGTGATAAATAATGTAGTAAGTGGGTGAGTAACATATTTTAATACTTATTAATTTGTTAAATCATCACTAAATACTATATTATCAAGGGTTAAATACAGAAATATTTGAATCCACGGTGGTTGAACAAGAAACTCAACAAAATATTGGTCTTCCTCAAGTAAATAACTGGAGTTACTAGGCAAGGTGTTCCTATTTAAAGGGGGACATGAGACACTGCTTCTTATCTTGATATATTTTTAAAAACATAACCTATTTTCGTCATCCTAATATATTCTTATTTATCTTTAACGAACCAAACTGGTTTATAAAGTTCATATTGTTTTCTGATAATAATCTAAATATATACTTCTTAAAATAGATCACTCATATATTCGACTCAGTTATATATAAATAACTATAATATAACTCACATTAATTAAGAATTATAAAGTTTTTGACTAATTACTTGTGTCTCATATTGGCCTTAAAGTTATATCACAAAATTTCCTAGGCGTACAACAATATGTTACTTATTTTTAGACTCTCAATCAATTTGGTCTATCACTTTTAGTAATAAGAATTAGTGCAAGTTTAATCAAAATCTAGGGTCACTGGAGCACAATAATCACCATAATTACATTTTTGAATTATAGTATATGAATAACTGACATGAAGAATATAAATAGTGTAATCTTAATTATATATATTTCTAATTGGTCCAAACACTATTTTTTTAAGATTACTAAAAAAATGTAAATCTTAAGTAATACAGGTACATTTTCATTCTCGTATTCATATTTATATTAAATTATTAAAATATTTTTAATTTATTTTTCAACCTGTAAAAAAGTTTATATTAATTTTTCTTGTATCTTATTTCTAGGTTATATATTTAATTATTTTTATTATTTATAATTATTTAATCTTTAATTAATTTTTATTTGATATTTTTATTTTATATATACTTAAATTTTTTTTCTTGATACATTGAAGAAAAATAATGTATTTTTTCATATTGAATACTTGAAATTTTTATTTTTTTATTAAATATATATTTAGTTAATATTCGAAATAGTAAAGGATGGATTCAGGTATATCCATCTTTTAATCAGAATAAGGATGAAAATGAGAAAAAAAATTATAATATATGAAGATAGGATAAAAATTTAAAAATAAGAATGAGACAATGAAATATACATATGTCCTGATATCATCCCTTCTGATAAAAGGTCAAACTAATAATTACTTACTAAACTTATTTACTTTAGTTTTTTATTTTGTAAATAGACTCACTAAAATAAATTATTTATATTAGATTTATCTAAATGTAATAGCTATATGAGTGTTTTAATATAATATGACATCCAAAAAATTATATTCCCATCAATCGGTACAATGCATGAAATTCAAGTTTCAAATTAAGAAATTACGAATGGAGCTATTCCACACAAAAATTATTAAAATAATAACTATATATATATATATATATATATATATATATATATATATATATATATAAATAAATTTCTAATGATGATAATAAAATAAACGAGCAAGCTCACTGTTCGTGTACGTCCAAAAGACAAACTGACATGAAATTTCAGGTTAATTATAATTTTCCGGTCTATTATAGGCCTTGGTTTTCATTAGTATCTTTGGACGGAGAATTTTTTTATAAAATTCATTATATAAAGTATGTGAAACGTTTTTATTACAAAATATATTATTTAGATAGGAAATATCAAAAGAAATTAATTTTTTTATAAATTTATTATAGTGATTTTACTATTTTTAAAAAAGTAAGAATTCATTTCATTCTCTCTAATCACATTTACTTCTCTTCTTTGCTTATTCTCTTTAGCTTAAAACTTAATTTTCTTATGGTGTTATATGTTACAACCAGTTAAAATCCTAAACCCTAAATGTCTTATTCACAACTTCACATAAAAATTACTATTCTATATTTTTTTTAATTAATACTAGTAAAATATTATTTTAGGTTAAAGTCAATCAAATTTATTCATTTATTTATACGTTGAGATTATTTTTCATTAATTTAATTTAATAACTTAAAATTTATACCTATTTATATATATTATTATTTGACTATATTTTTAATTGACATGAGAATTGATGTAAATTCTCTAATACACTTTACATCATTGATCATGAAAATAAAAGAGACCTAATGGCGAGTGACACCATAAATTTAACAAATATTATTAAAATATATATTAATAAGTTCTAATACTCTATTTGATTCTAGTAGAGTAGTTTTTATTTTTTAGTCGATATTAGTTAGGATTTTCATGATCAATATCAATGATATTTTTAATCAATATTAAATATTTTTTTAAGACAATTGAGACTATTTTCAATTAATGTTAACTAAAATTAATTTCAATCAACTATTTTTTTTTCTCGTTTATTAACGTGGATCAACTATTCCTTTTTCTCGTTTATTAACGTGGATCAAAGTTATTTCTTAACTCATTTAATCATAATTTTTTATAATTAATATTAATAAGATTGTCTTTTTATTTAAGTCAGCTAAGGTTTTCCATCTCAATTGAAACTATGTTTGGACATGTCTAAATCAAGATTTTTCAATCAATGTTAAGATTACATATTCCACCGGAAAGAGATTTTCTCATCCACTGATTTTCTTCCAAGGCCAACTAAGTGTTTTTTCATTGATATCTATTTAATCTATTTTTTAATCAATGTCTCTTGGGATTTTTTTTTTTTTTTCAATCATTAATAACCAACAGACGTTAAAAAAACAAATAGTTGTGTTGTGATTGAGAAAAATCTTTGTTTACGACAAATATAAACTCTAGACAAATTTCAACTAAAAAATAATCTCAACTAAAATAGGCTGAAAAAACATCACCGACTAATATTTTTAAATTATTATATTATTTACACTAGAAATGTAATGGTGATTGAAATACTTTATTTAAATAAAATAATTAAATTTAATAAATTTAAATTGTGTTTACCCAAACAATCATTTGAAAAGTGAAATAATTTAAATTAAAAAAATTAATATATTTTAATTTTCTGTAATTTATATTACTTTCCCTCAACTTAATAAAATATGAAAATATACCAATCTTTTTGGGTTTATTTCATCAACTTGGTGCATTCCAACAGCAACGCGCACAGGATCCTTTTAATTTGCTTTCCCTACAAATGGACCCATGAAAGAAAAAAAATGGGACTTTGGATGAGACTGCAGGAAAACGACTCTTCTCCTACCCATAATATATATCTTGAGAGAGACGTCTTGGATCACTAAAGAATCATAGCAGTTAATCAAGTTAAGGTCAAGTTCTCCCACCCTTGTCTAACTAAGGAGAGGCAAATTCGTGAAACACCGACACACTTAAAGCTAAGCAAATCCATGATCCCATAGGCCAATAATTCGATCCAAGAGTGACAACGACTCAAACAAATGATCCTACAAAACTTATGAACAATTATTTTTTCAGTCAAAATTAAAACATATAAGAGCTTTACAATAACTTAGGTATCTTGTTAAATCACTTAAAAAGTTAATATTAATATTGTGAAAAGGAGGATTAAATTATTTTATAAAAAATTTCCGATTTTTTTTTTTCAGGATTTGTTTGATATTCAGTAGTCAAACGAAATCTTTTATATACTGAACCAATAAGAATTTTGACAAAATGATTGAAAGAAATCTTCTTCCTTTAGTTAGTATAAACTAAATAATATATATTTTTTTATTAGCAAAGAATAAATTAAATATATACAAGAGTATTTTAGAGATGCGTCAACCTTAAAAGTGTGTAACAGTGTATAGGTATTTAAGCATCTCCCCTTAAAGAACCAACATAAGTAACAACCATATGCATGTACCTTTAAATACATATACCACTAATAACCCTATAGTTAGCTAAACTCTTGCTCAAAATACTAACTACAATTAAAATGAAAGGGGAGATGTTAATAGGATCAAGATGTACACACCAAAACTAGTTAATGACCAAAGGTATTCTATCCGTAACCACCACATTAGAGAGTTTTTGTTTCCTTCAAATCTTTAATAAATCGTCCATCATCTCTTCCATTGTTGTCTTTAGACATTTGTTCTGGGTCTGACATAGACGATACTATATAACAATTCATTTAGTTGATAGTAGCAATGATTGTGTTGTTTGTTCCCTCTTGCTTCCTTAGTTGTTACGATTGATTAGTGCCTTCATCACCACCATTGAAAGCTAAAACTTGCACACATATACGAACCCAAACCTTTTTCGGATTCCTTCCAATTTAGTATGCAAATAATAGCAAGTTGCAGCAGACAACTTAAGACATAGTAGATGAATAAAACAAATTCATAAGCACATTGCCAGTGTTTATGGTGTTTCCAATTTGTAGCAACCAACAATGAGTGACTTACAACAAAAGCCACACAACCCTAAACATAATATGGATATGCTATGTGCAAGTAAACTTTCTTGCCATATATCTTACCACACCACTAAGGATTACCTCAGCATATGTTGCATTGTGGCATGCTTCCAGAGCAATACGTGTTGTACTCAACATTATATTGCTAATGTCCTACCGTGACTTATGATACCTTATGTTTGAACACTTATATATATAACACCATTGTGATAAGTATTGAAACCTTAGGTGCTCACTTTAATAATCCTAACTAGATTGACACTCTCTTGATCAGTGCCATTTATATGAACTATAAGGTGTTAGTCATACTTACAACCACCATAACAATAATAGATAACTGAATATGATCTTCTTGAAATCCATATAATTTTAGATTTTCTTTATAATTTTTATTATATTTTTTATTAAGTAGTTGAGTTGTCACATGGGAAGATAAAAAAAAACTATAAATCATTAATGTTCTCATGGTGGAAAATAATTATGTATATAGTGGCAAATAAAGATAACACTAGTGGGGGTTAATTGCTAGTAGGTATTAAAGGTTACATAGTCAAAATTAATATGGAATTAAGAGGGTCTAACATAATTTGGTTTATAAGAGGATGTACTTAGAGATGTAATGAGGAGATATAGAGGAATTTTGAAAGAAAATGGAGTTTTTCTCTTTTTGATAACTTTATGGAGTTTTGAGTTATATGAACTAAAATATGATCTTATCATAGTAACCTGTGGCAATCAACCTCATGACTTATTGCTCACCTTCTCATCTTTCTTGAATGTGGCATCAATATTCTTCTTCCTTCTCCAAATTGAATATCAAAACGGTTCCCTCCTATTTTCTCATCAATAACATAAGGGGTGCAACATAATAGTATCATGTTTGCACTGACATGCAGCACCCTCTATAGGTATGAGTTTCAACCCTTCCTAACAGTAACCACAATTGAATGCTTGGTTGTGGATGAGAAGATACCAGGATTGTTTTTTTTTTTGCACAATGAGTGGTGTCTCTGCCTAGTCCAATGCTTAAAAACTTTGTGATATAGTGTAATGAAAGTGCAAAGAAGTTTTCGCTAGAAGTGTTGTTCAGTACATGTAAGGTAACCTCTTAGGCCAAACTAGCATTGAGGGTGGGCTTATTGTGATTTTTTTTATAATTCTTATCCACAAGGTACTTAGGACATGCAAAAGCAAGGAAATTGCCATAATATAACATGTATAGCAAAAGGTCTGCATAGGAGGAGAGGCTAATGATGTACACCTATCAAAATATAAAGGTTAGTTTTATAGGAAGTTGTTACTATTACCAGGGTCTCCTATAAAGTAACATGAATATAAGAGATTAAAGGAAGAAGGATTACTCAGTATTTTATACTAGTTCATTTATCTCAACAGACTACGTCCAATTCTTGACCAGTCAAGTTCTACAAAGCAGACTACTGTTGCAAAGTACAACAAGTATTCTTTCAACAAGTCACTACTAATTTAACCCAAATATTCTTTTAATAAGCCACTTTTGACTTAACTCAAGTATTCTTTCTACAAGTCACTCTTAACTTAACCATATTCTTTTACAAGCCACTCTTTGCTTAAGATAAACACGTCTTTATGATCAACAAATTATGTGTTTAGCTCACTAGAGAATACAATGGTTTAGGCTCTCTCTACTACTTTGCTAGGATGAACACAAACAATGTTGTTACAAAACTTTTTAGGCACAAAGAAACTTTGATAGGGTTTCAACACTTGCAAATTATGGTTATTCACCTTTTTCTTCTCTTTGAAGCATGTCTTTATATAGGATCAAAGAAATTAGTCGTTGCAATCCCTTATATAGTCGTTGAGTAGTTTTAAACCCACTTAATTATCTTTTTCTTCCTTATCTATTGTCTGACGAATTTGAACGTCGAGAAGCATTTAATGTGTTTCATGTGAATCTCTCGTATAGTTAATAATACTTATCTTCCTTAGTAGTATATCCTTTTACACCAAACAATGATAAAAGTGCACACTATACAAGATAGATAGTTGAGCTAGAGTTGAAAGTAGCTTATGTTAAGAGAGTTGGCACTTATTTCAACTTTAGCCCAAATTCCAAGACATATTTGAATAAATATTTTACTTGCCATAAATCTCTTTGGTGACAGATGACGAAGACATTGTTTGGATCACAGACTTAAGCTTTAGGAATATTCTTTGAGTTCATGTCAGCTTATAGTCTTTAATCGTACTTATCATCTAATCATCATCTATCATCTAGCAGAGGGAATGGATAGTATGCTTGGTGCTCTTATCTTTTGTTAGATGAAGCACTTGCATGATGTGCTCATTTTCTTTTAGTGTCTATCAAATGCAACTTCATGCTTTATTGGTTTAAACACTTCATCAAAATCGCAGGGTGTTAGCCTTTTGTTATAACATTAAGGTACGAAGAATCAAAAGGATTTCGATCCTTACAGTTTAACATCCACTTAATGAGAATCAAAGAATAAAATGTTGACTCTACACAGATTAGAAAAGTGCAAGAAATAGGAAAATCACAAGAAGGGGGATGAATTGTAAATTAGTTAATTTATAAACACTTTTGCAAGCATATTCCAATTGTGCATCATTAAACAACATTCACTCGTAAGATGATAAATGATGAGAGTTCCATTTGGTGAACTTATGCAGACTGACTGACTTAGAAAAAGGAATGTTTTTCATAAACATTTTCTCAACAAGTTATGATGGAAACATCCTCAGGCGCCCAACTAAAGACTTAGAAAGTTGTTAAAACTCTCAAGTTTCCTATGAAATTCGAATCCCTATCCTCAAGGAATGTTCCTTGAAGGAAGGAAAGGAGAAGATTACTACCATTTAAATACCTCAAGAACAAGAAGATAGCAAATAAGTCATTGAATTCAAGTCCAATCAAGGTAACTTTTACAGGAGACAAGGGGCTCTATATATAGATGGGGAAGCCCTCTCGCACTTCATGAACCAAGCGATGTGGTACTAAAAATAAAATTTAAGTTACACACATGTTGGAGTTATACACCTCTCTTTAAGGAGTCCCAAATCAAGCAAAACTTGTCAATTTCAAGCCTTTATAAATGCTCCTCTTGGATGAGTCTTTGCATGGACTTGTGGTGTGAGCTTGTAGTTGTGTATTGAGCTCCTAAATTAGGGTTTTGACTTCCCTAATTAGGAAGATTGAAGTTTGACTTGAAATTTAGGGTTTTAACAACCTAATTAAACCCTAATTGAGGTCCAATTGTAGCCTACTTATGCTTCTACTATTTTCCAGAGGAAAAATTATACTTATACATGTATCTACATTTTTACAAGACTAGAGGGAAGTCTAATATTGAACACTCTAAAGAATAAGAGTCTTATTCTTTTTGACTTCTACTTCCTCAACCATTCTTGTTATGGCTCTTGTTAGTGGCCCAATGTAAGTTGCTCTAAATGATCCTTCATCAGACCCTCCCTCGTCGGAAGGATCTATCCTCGAATCTAGATCTTCCTCGTAATCAACAGCCCCTGCAAAAGAAACAAGATCACTAACATTAAAAGTGGGACCAACTCCATATTCAGATGGAAGATCTAGTCTATATGAATTGTCATTTATCTTTTGGATGACTTATGTGAAGGGTGGTGTAGAGTCTAAGAGGCATTATGGTTGATTTATCTCAAAGACAAGCTATACATATAGAGCGAAACCTTTTGAAGGTATAATTGGCTCCAAAGGGGTGGGATTGAATGGAGCCTTAAACTCTTCTCACAACGGATGAAAAATAAATAGTCTATTAGACCGTCTAATAGATTGTCCAGCATTAACATTTCTGTAAGACCATCTAATGGATTGTCTAACGATAACAATCAAAGTATGAACAGTAACAATAGTAACTAAAGATTGCCATACGAGAATTTATCCCGGTTCACCCAAACATATACTACATTTAGTCCTTTTAAGCAAGTGCTTAAGAGCTTTCACTAACCAACACATTTAGTCCTTTTAAGCAAGTGCTTAAGAGCTTTCACTAACAGGTATTCTCTCCTCTCTGGTTTACACATTCTTAACCTCCCCTTAAGATTCAACGCTCATTATAACTCTTGTATCTTTATCAAGATCACTTAAATAGCTTGAATGACTTGGCTTGCTCTATCTTTTTGTTCTTCGCCTTCAATCACTCCATTTTATATTTTAAATTTGTTCTTTAATACTTGAATAAGTTAGTTTTTTATTTTTTAGTATCTTCATATCTTTTATCTTTAGAAAGGTTGGATTTGTAATCATCCAATTTGTTTTTTTCTCAAATCTTATTGGTCTTTGAGTAGAGTTAGTTTGTTTCTCTTGACCTCTTTAGATCCTTCATATTATAAGGCTAGAGTCTATCACATCTCCTTTGCATTCGCGCTACATGAACTTTTGCAATATCTTCTTTAGATAGAACACATATTAGAATATGCCTAGTCTTGACATTCAACTGATATTTGTATTTTTGTTCTTTAAACCAAGTATTTCTTGGTAGCAACTTCCCATTGACATCAAGCAAAGAAGGAATGGAAGTCTCAATTATCTCCAACAAATCAACATTGCAATACTTAAGAAAAACAATCATCTTGAATTTCCATAATTCAAAATTTTCCCTTTGAAAAGGGGTGGACTATTAATAGCTTGTCCTCTCGAGGCCCTAAAGTCTATCAGGATTATTTCCTCTTGTCCTGTTAAGAACTAACCCCAAATGTTAGTTCTAATACCAACTAAAGGTACAACTGACTCAAGAAGGAGGGGTTTGAATGAAGCCTTGGACACTTCTTGAAATAAGTGAAAAATAGATTGTCTAGTATACTTTCTAATGGATCATTTAATAGATCTTCTAGCAATAACATTTCTGTAAGACCATCTAATGGATCTCCTAACGATAAAAATCAAAGTGTGAGCAATAGTAAGAGTAACTGAAGATCAACACATGAGAATTTTTCTTGGTTCACCATAACTTGGGCTACATCTAGTCTCCTTTAGCAACTACTTAAGAGTTTCCACTAACTAAAACACTTGGTTACAATGAGTACTCTCACTCTTTAGGTTACAATGAGTACTCTTATCTCCAGGTTACACCTTCTCAACCTCTCCCTAAGATTAAGAACTCTCAAGAAAAATAAAGCGCGCTCTCAAGGAGAGCATAAAAAAAGTGCATAACGGTATAACTTCACAATGTGAAGAATTACAGTGGTTTATCAATCCAAAAAATTATACTCTCAAATAGCTTTATTAAAACCATAACTTGCGTATCTTCAGCAAGATCATTCAAATGGCTTGACTTACTCTACTTTTTTGTTCTTTGCCTTCAATCTCTTCATATTAGTTTTTGAATTAGTTTATTATACTTTAATAAGTTAATTTTTGACTTTTACTATCTACATATCTTCATCCTTTTGGTGATAGACGTTCAGAATAGAAATCTTAGATTCATAATCTTCGAATTTGTTTTTGGTTCAAATTTTTTAAGAAACTAATTCAAAAGTATTTGCAATATAGATCAGTAAAAATAAAATAAAAATCAGAGAAATATTTTCGTTCCAGATAACGCATGATTTTAAAATAAAGTAATTGAAATTTTCAATTTATTCAAATTGTTTCTATTTAAGAAGAATTAGAGATATTTGCAGTATATTATAAAGACATTTGCAAGAATTATTTTGAACAAATCTGTTTAGGAAAGGATGGATTTCAGAGATATAAGAAAAATAGGGGCAAATAGAGTACATGGCATCTTCATAAAACACTTTTTTTTTGTTTAAAAATATTCTCAGTTGATTAAAATATGTTTAAGCATGGTAGTTTTGAAATAAATAATCAAGATATCTTTGTTTCCCAAAAATGTACAATTAATGTCTTTTTGTTCTATAAAATACGTAGATAAAGTTTTTTATTTTTATATACAATCTCTCTTTGATTGAACATTCTTTCAGTAGACATTTATATTTGGAAGATTTTGCTTTCCATAATTATTTTTTTTAAAATAAATTTGTTACACGTTTATCTTACCATCTAACTTGAACAAGTTGTAGACGTGATAGAGTTGATTTATATGATATTTTTGGATTACTTTTTATGACAAAATGAATAGAAATGCATTAGATTAAAAGAAAAAGGATGGAAACCCTGAAAATTAGTGATTAAAGAGTCATTTGATGTAAAATATGGCAGTTCCATTGTCAAAACTTGAGCCCATCTCAGTGTCAGGGAATTGTGCCTGACGCCATCAAACTCGAGAATTAAAGAAAGGAAATGCACCTGACGGACGAAACCTGAGCCCAGTGCCAATTGGGCCAGGAAGTGCGAATCAACAATAGAATCCAATTGTGCTCGGCATCACTGAACCTAATTCGGGCACAAACATCAATTTTCAAATTCTACTTAATATTTGCTCTACATTAGGGTTAGATATCTTTGGCGTCGAGGAGAAAAAAGTCACATTTGGAGGCAATTTTAGGGTTTTCTATCATCTTCCATTATTTATTTACTATGTTTAGTCTTCTCATAACTATGAAGAGCTAAATCCATTGTTGGGGTTAGGTTCAATATTTTTGAACTCTTATGTAATCAATATTAGTCTTAATAAATATGTCTTTACATAGATTTTTTTCTTTCAAAATATCAGTATTTTAATTTTGTACTTACTACCTGTTGTGTTGATCTATGGCTTGATAATTGATTCTAATGCTATTGGGAAATATCACATGTAATTTGGGTATAAATTAAAATACCTAATGAAACCTCATATCTAGAAATTAATAGAACGTGATTCATTGGTTTTCTTAAGACCTCTGTGGTGCTTGCAAGTTTTGTTTATTTAATTGGTCAAAGGATTGATGGTTAATAGATAAGCTTAGGCTCATTCACTTAAGGAATTAGGGTTTGGGTATTTTTGTGGGTTGACATTGATATTTATTTGAAAAAATATAATTGTTTTTATGTATGAGAGTGAGGATTGGTGAAATCTAACCCTGACAATTTCATATCATTCATCTTTAATCGTTTTTCAACATTTCGATTGTTGATAAAATACTAAAAAAATATTTTTTTTGTTTATTTTTCTACATAACAATCTAAATTATGGAATTTTTCTTGAGTCTAATTTTGCTATAATTGCAATTATTTTCTTGTATTGCACAGATTTTTTAGGAAAGAACGATATATTTATTACATGTTACATTTGGATTGGTGTACTTGCCATCATGTAAAAAATGACTAGCAAGTTTTTCACGCCATTACTAGGGATTTGTGTTTTAATACATAACAATAATGCATTTAAATTCTTTTAGACTAATTTTTACTTCTATTTTTAGTTTTTTATTTATTTTTATTCTTATTTTCCTTTTTACTTTAATTTTTTATTTTTGTATATGTAATTTATTTGAATTAACTTGTTTTTCTAGGTTTTCGTGTATTTTTGTGTATACAAGGTATAATCTTCTTATACTCCAGTTGATATTCATAATTTTTGAACTTTCTTATGAAAAAGAGATGGCTAATTAGAATCAAAATAAGAGGAGAACCATAAGGGACTTCATCATATACATATGTCCTAGAGACTTCACTAGCATAGGGGACTCTTACAACTGATAAACTCACATCAATTTTCTAGCTTGGATCCTGAAGATCCACATAGTCATCTGTACACATTTGATGAGTTGTGTGGCTCAGTTGGAATCACAGGAACCGATGAGGAGGCATTGTTATTGAGATTGTTTCCATTTTCTTTGACTAGAAAGGCTAAGGTTTGACTCTAATCACAAGCTAACCAAATCTTGATTGGAAGGATGTCGAGACTAAATTTTTGTCTCGTTTCTTCCTGCCATCCAAGTTTCTACATAGCAAAGGCAATCATAGCTACTTTTGTGCAGGGAGCTGATGAACCATTATGTGAAGCTTGGGAAGGATTCAAGACCTTGTTGAGAAAGTGTCCCAACCACAATTTTGAAGTGGAGATGCAAATGCATATTCTTTGTAATAGGCTTCAACCACAGACAAAGATGATTTTAGATACTTCTTTTAGTGGCTTAGCTTTGTTCAAGACTACAGAGGAAGCAATCACAATTATTGAGTTTATGGCTTTTACTGATAAGAGAAGTCAATATGGTATGACAAACACAAGAGATATGAGTGTTAAAGTTAAATTCTTAATATGCTCTCTTAGGTCAACACAAACTCTTGTACCAACATATTTAAGTTTTCAAGCAGTAGATGGCTGCACTACCTAAGCAGATACAAGTCATGCAAGCTACATCAGACTCAACTCAACCAATTTTGAGGTGTGATTTTTGTGGAGGTAATCACCCCAATGGTTACTGCTAATGCTTAGTGGCTCTTAGATTGAAGAGGTGAATTACATGGGGAACCAAGGACTCCAACATTTCTCCAATTACCCTTACCCAAATTCTTTCAATTAATGGTCGAGATAGAACAATGTTAATTTTGAAGGAAGGCAAGAAGATGGAATATTTAGTAGTGGATCCCACCACCAATAACACCCACCATTTTATGAGCAACCTAACAAGTTAGAAAATACCTTTCCACAATTTGTGCAACTTTCCCTTCAGAATCTGAAGAATATTGGTGTGTCTCTTAAGAAACTGGAGGTTCAGATGGATCAATTAGCAAAAGAGATGATAGACGAGCAAGGGGATCATTCTCTACAAACATTCAAGTCAATCCTAAATAGCAGTTTAAAGAAATTATCACTAGAAGTGAGAGAGAGGTTGGGTTGAGTGATAAGAGAAAAATTGGTAATGACAGTGAGACAAGTTGGGAAGGAAGAGTAAAGATAAGAAAAAATAGGGACATAGACTGTAGTAGAGGAGGAGAAAAATAAATAAATAAATAAAGAAGGGAAAACATAGAGAAAGAAAAAAATAAAGTAAAAGAAAAAGAGAAATAAAGAGAGAAGTTTAGAGTAAAACTGGGAAAAACTTCCTTATCCTTATATGCCTTCAAGGAAAGATGGAGAAATGCAATTTGTTGTATTTAAGGAGATTATTAAGTAGTTACATATTAACATTCCATTTGTAGAAGTTTTAGAACAAATGTCGATGTATGCAAAGTTCATGAAGAAGGTGTTAACAAAGAAGAGGGGATTTATAGTGGATGGGACCATAGAGTTAGAGGTTGGTTGCAGCACCATTATCCAGAAATTATTGCCTCTAAGATTCAAAGATCCAGGAAGTTTTACTATTTTAGTGATGATAGGAGATCTACCTATGAGGAAAGCTTTATTGCATTTGGGGGCTAGTATCAACTTAAGGCCATTGGCTATGATGAAGAGGATAGGTGACCTGGAGACTCGACCTACCAAGATGACATTACAACTTGATGACAAATTTATCAAAGACTCTCACGGGGTGGTGGAAGATGCTCTGGTTAAGGTGAGAAAATTCATTTTTCCAATAAATTTTGTTGTCATGGATATGGAAGAGGAAGAAGATGTGCCCTTGATTCTTGGCAGACCTTTTATGAAGACTGCTAAGGTCATCATGGATGTGAATGAGGAAAAAATAGAGTGAAAGCATAGGACGATGAGGTGACATTTGGTATCTTTAAAGGTTCACAACCTTCAACCATAGGGAAGGATGGCTTGAAAGTTGATACTATAAAAGAGTTTCTCTAGTGGTGAAGAAAAAGGTGAATACCATAACCAAATTGAAGTTGTCAGATGTTTTATACTATAAGCAGGTAAAGTAAAGAAAGAGTCATCACAACATGAGCTTATGGAACTTGATGACTATAATCAGGAAACATTATTCAGAGTTGAGAAAGTTAAGGAGCACACTAATACAACACTAAAGGAAGTTAACCCAAGACCTAGCCAACCCATTGTGTATGGTAATCTAAAGATGAGAATATTCTTTAGGAGATGGAGAGCGAAATGGTAAAATTTGTGGGTGGTCAAGAAGGTCAAAGATGATGGAACTGTGGAGATTTCCTTTGTTTTTTTCTCTCATCGCTTTCCTGCTCCTTCAATTTGTTAATCTCTAATTCATGTTCTCTCAATTTTCCAAACAATCTTGTAGTAGTCAATGTGGTAAGGTCTCTATTTTCTAAAGTTATAGTATTGCCAAGTTCTGTCTAAGCATTTTAGAATTTTTATGTTAAGCTATTCTTTATAAAACACCTTGTCAAGACCAATCAGGTGATTCACTATGTGTGAATCTGTTTTGAAAATCAATGATAGTTTCCCCTTGTGCATTCCGAATAGCTCAAATTCTTGAATTAGTGCATGTTTACTGATCTGGTTTACATCTTATGTGTCTTCATGTGTTACCTCTATGATATCACACATCTCTTTGGTCGAGGAGCATTACGAGACCTTGAAAAAATCACTAAGATTCAAAAACATATGTAATTACATTATTAGTCATACAATCATATTGAGCCCTTTTACTCTTTACATCAGACCATTCAGACCATGGTTTTCAATAGATTCACCATTAACAGTATGCTTAAGAGCATCAGGACCATTCATAATAGTATCCCAAATATCATCGTTAATTGACTTAATGAAAATTTTCATTCTTACTTTCCAAAACTAATAATTTAATCCACCAAATATTGGTGACTTATTAGTTGAGGCTCCCTCAATAAATAAAAGTTTGTTCTGAACCATTTGGATTAAAACTTGAATAACTCTCTAGAACAAGCTCTTAATATCAATTGTAAAACACTATAGACTGAGTTCAAGAGGCGGGTGAATTAAACTATTTTGCATTTTCACAAGTTAAAAAACAAGAATGAAATCTTTCACAAAAATCAATAAACTGCAGTAACAATTCACAAGTACCAGAAAAATAATTGATCAAATTAAACTTTCCTTATTTAAATTTCTGTTTTATCATAGCAACAAAATCTCAATTGATCAATTTATAACTACAGTGAATTACAATTTTCCTTATCATCAGAGTTCTAGAAAAAAAAAATCTATTATACTCCAAATTCAATTAAAGAAAATTTTGATTAATTCACAATTATTACAAAACTTGAAAAGAATAAAAGAATTAGGATTAGATAAATTATACACATAAATTATATATTGATTCACTAAATGCAACACACAATACAATTTAATTACAAGATTAACACCAACAACTACTCTTGCACCCTGCAAGAACAAAAAATAGATTGTCTAGTACTCTGTCACACCACTATAATAAAAAATCCTGTATAATTATTGTGAAAAAAACCTTAACAAATAATTAAAATTTGAAATACAAAATGATTCTACAACCACAATGAAACTATAGGGTAAAGGTTACAAACAAAAATACCCCGTTGCACTTTAGACAACTTCATATCTATCTAGAACAACCATAATTCTGCACTAATTTCTCCAAGATTGAGTTACACATATTCTTGTTCAAAAGATTCGGTTATTTCTCAAAAAAAATGATTTCACTAAAAAATGAAGTTCCATGAATTGTCGACACATTGAGGAATATCCAGAAAGGATTTTAAGGAATTGCTCTAATTCTATCTTTGTTCGTTACGATTGAAGAAAGGAAGGATCCTAACAAAGAATCGATCTTTCTTTTAGCTGTTGAATATCTATTTAATTGATCAATGTGTGATATTTTGAATCACAAAAATACTTTTTATGTATTGAAAACTCCTTAAAAAATATATTTATAAAATCATATTGTATTTATTTCAATTGATTAAACTTTCATTCAAGTTTATTTATTTCATTAAATGAATTCAAATGATCAAGTTGAAGATACAACTTGCTAAAATCAACAATTTAAAAATTTTTCTTAAATCTTTTTTCGAAAACATGTTTTAACCAAAAACTCCACTTAGAACAAATGTGTAGAATGGACTTACTGCAACAAAGCGAAAATAACTCACACACACACACATTAAACTCTAACACAAATCTTCGTAAGTGTTCATCACTTGTTGAATTCATCAAATATTTCTAGCAGCAGTTGTGCCAAGATCATTCAAAGTATTAGAAGATTTCTTAAAAGTATGAGTGTTCTTGTATATAAAGTTAAAATAGAAGAACCACATACACTATATCTATAATATTTATTATAAATTGGAATAGAACAATTGTCTTTTTTCCAAAGGATAAGTGTGCAAGACTGAATTACATCAAATATGAAAAACTCTCATCTACCCACATGACACAAGAGATACTGATTATAGTCGTCTATGTATACCCCCCAAACATCAAAGTAACTGTGCATTCTTCATCAGAAGTATACCCTTTAGAAGTCTTCCTTTATCTTTGAAGAATCATAATCAAATAGTAGGTTGCAAACCCGCCATGCCTTGTTGTGCTACATTTCCAATCTAACTAATAAGTTGTAAAAGCATAACATTTTTTCTTGTAAGAGAGGAGGGGTTGTATGAAGTGAGTCTTCAACCTCCAAGGAAATACAAACAAGGAAATTACTTAAAATTTCGTGAACACACTACAAACATATTGACCACATTCAGAGATCTATGAGAACCATCCTCATTAACAACCATCAAACTTATGTTTCACTTTATATATTTGCAAGTTTGTTGGTGGTAAAAAAATATTTGTGTAAACTTGATTTGTTGATGTCCTTTCTGAAATTCCTTATGTTTAAACTTTATTGTTTTAAGCACCATAATAAAGGGGGAGAATATTATAGCAAAGTCAATAACTATGTAGTTTTGATTGAGTGTTTGTTACAACAAAGTGTAAAACATTAAAATGTTTCGTGATGGAGGACCATCTGAGAGACCACATGATGAGCCAGTGACAAGAAGTATGATGAAAAGAATGAGGGAGGAAGAAGACTTTCATAAGACTTTTCTTTTGAGAAAAGTGATTTATTAAAAATCTTCCTTCTTCAAAAACTTTACACAAATTGTATAGAGTGGTATAAGATTTACTTGGACCTTGTATTTTGGGACAAGGTAGTATAGGAATTTAAATGTTAGGTCTTGTATTTGGGCCAAAGATTATACTAGGGTTTCTTCAAATTTTAGGCCTTGTATTTGGGCTAAAACCCTAACCCTAAGATAAAGAGGAAGAGTAAAATGTTAGCGCTTAGGGTTAGGGCTTATGTGGCACACTCATGCATGTTTCCCATGACACTTGCGATATGTCTTGCTATGTCTGGAGAGGATTCTCTTCAATCTTAGCTTGACATGTGTCATCTTCTCATTGGAGAGAGTTAGGTTAGGGTTTGGACATCCTATGCACTATAAATAGGAACCTTGTATACATATTTTTTTTAGCTTATGAATAAGGGTTGTTGTACTTCCAAAATTGCTTTTTGTGTCTCTACTTAGTTCTAGAATTCTTTTCAGAGTAGTCTACTTTCAAGACTTACTCTTACCTTCTCATAAGCGTGTTTGCCTACCCCACACAATCTTCACTCCACTTAATATTAACACGTCCAAACACATCAATCTACACCAACTTCAGCTGCATTCAACTAAAGAAATCAAGAAAGATCAAATGGAAGAGTTTAGGCACTAGGCGCATGCAATCCTCCATAATAATGACATGATTTGGTATCTGAGCTTTGGTCTTCAAGAGACAAATTCTTCTTCCAATTTTCTTCTTCAAATTGTGTTGTTCATGTGTTATTTTACATACACATGTCTTGTGATTATTTTACCGTTTCATACGTTTGTATTTGATTTTAATCGGTTTAAAAGTTTTGTTCTACCTTGAACCGTCAAAAAATAACATCAAACAGGCTTGTTGTGTTGTATCGTGAGTATCATGTTTTGTTCTTGAGTTTTTGTTGATTTTAATTAGTTAAATCCTTTAGTTTTTAGGTATTTTACAAGTTTACAATATGTTCTTGTTATGTCTAAGTCATGTGCATACAATTAGGTCATAAACTTTATGCTTAAAAACTATTTCATAAGGTGTTTGCGAAAATGTTTGTATTATGTCTATTATGTGTTTTGAAAAAAGTTTTAGGTCGAGTTCAAAAGGAGGCTGAATTGAACTTCAAAAAAATTTCACAAATATTATGTAAAAGATTGAAAAAAAAAAGAATGAATTCTCTAAATTGAAATAATTTACTATAGGGCAGTATGTACATAGTAGAAAATCAATCAATTAAAAAATAAAAACAATCAATTGAAATACCAGTAAGTACACCATGACAAAAAATCAATCAATTCAATTCAACAAACAATCAGTTAAATTTTGCTTGCTAGAAATCCACCCAGAAATAGAATCAATTAAAATTGAAAAACAGCGAATTTAAAATTCTCAAATTCTTTTTCTAAAAATTAATTAAATCTTAAAACAATGAGTTTTAAAATCAATAGAACAGAAAAAACAATTGATTAAGTCACAAAATTAACAAATTGTTTTTATTAGAATTATACAGTTGGACAGGATGATCAAAAATGAAACTTTCTCATAGTTCACACAAAGTAATTCAAATAGAATCAGACACATTACACAGAACAGACACGAAATAGTTTAATCAACATATGACAGCGAATACAATAGTGGAAAAACAATCAATTGAATTCCAGAAATAGATAATTGAAATTTTGTGCAGAGATACAAAATTATGCAAAATTGGAATGCGATTCAAGATTAAGGGAAAGAGAGATCCAAAACACAAGTTTATATTGGTTCACTCTTTTTCAACCTCCTTGCTAATAAGCAAAGAAATTTCACTATAGAACACCAATGTTCAACAAATACAATCAAGAACTAATATTGCACCCTGCAATATCACATCAAACGCAGTGCAAAATCCTACTGCACCCTTACAAAAGTAAACTTCTACAATTGTAGTCCCAATACCCCTTCCAATCAATGCAATTGAAAAGAAAAAACCATTGCAATAACACTAATACAAAAACAATTGAAGGAAATAGATTATAGTGACTTCCCTTAGTGAAAAACAAGTGAAAACCATTGCTTTTGAAATCACAGTACAGGGATGAGCTCCAAGAGGTTCCTCTTGAATCAAAAGCTCTCTTAGTTCATGATAGAGGAGCTTTCATGATACTTTGCTTCTAGGTTCTCCACTTGAAGTTGTAGACTGCTTTGGAAGGTTTCCACTAAATGAATGCAAGGAAGAATACTCCTCAAGCATGTGGAAGCAAATAACATGCACTCAAATCCATGAAAGTATGCAAAATAGAAATCGAGGAAATTAAAGCTTACGGTGGAAAATTGGTGAGCTATGAGATGAAGGTTTTCTTGGAGGAGGTTGGGCCAACAACCAAGAGTTCCTTGAAGGTTTCTTTAGAGACGAAAACGCAAAGAAGAGTTTAAAAATCTGCTGAAAATTCAACAACATTTCATTACTTCAATCAAGCTACTTTTACATGGTGCCTACATATGTATTTATAGAAGAAGAGGAAAAGCAAAAGCTTGTGGTAGAAGCTTTCCTAAACCTAGCTTGAGATGTAAGCTACCTCTAACCCTAGCTTGCTTAACACGCTACCCTAATCCTAACCCTAGGTGTGGAGCAAATTTCCCTAACCCTAGGTATCACAAGCTCCTCCAAGGACATGTTGCCATGTGGCACTCTTCTAGAAGGAGACGCCACCTACCAAGCTAACACTAACCTTAGGCGCCTTCGAACCCTAATGTGCCTAAGGTTTATTTTACAAGGAAAATTTATCAAAACTATTTTTACAAATTTTGCAAAATTATCACAAAGACTCAAAGTTGTCACGATTTGGACGTCGACTAATGCCTTTGACTCCTCTTGGTCTTCTATATGTCTCACCATGGCTCTTGCAATTGGGCCTTGCCTAGGCCTTCTTTTATCATCCCCTCCCTCTTGAAGAGGATTTGTCATCAAAACTGAATCATCTGCTCATCATTATGACTACCTGCAAAAGGAATTAAATCATTCACATTAAAGGTAGTATGCACTCCGTACTCATCAGGCAGGTCTAAATGATAAGCATTATTATCGATCTTCTTGAGGATTTGGAAGGGTCCGTCACCACGAGAGTTGAGTTTTTACTTTCTTTGCTTCAAAAATCTATCTTTTCTCAAGTGGAGACAAACCTAATCACCCTCCACAAAAATTATCTCCCTCTTTCCCTTATTGTTTTCCTTAGCATACTTTCACTTTGTTGTTGTATTTGTAACTTAACCTTCTCATGCAATTTTCTCAAAAAATCAGCCCTTCATGGCCCTTCTTTATGGATAAAATCTAGTGGATTGGGCAAAGGTAAAAAATCCCTAGGTGTGAGAGGGTTAAATCCATATACAACCTCAAAAGGTGAAAGTTGAGTAGTTTTGTGGACTACCCTATTATAAGGAAACTCAATATGGGATAGATACTCATCCCAAGATTTATGGTTCCCCTTTAAGATAGCCCTAAGCATAGTTGATAAAGATCTATTGACAACTTCAGTTTGTCCATCCGTTTGAGGATGACATGAAGTAGAAAAGTTAAGTTTAGTTTCTAGCATTCCCCAAAGTGTTCTCCAAAAATGGCTAATGAACTTTGGATCTCTATCTGACACTATAGTTTTGGGCAGCCCATGAAGTTTAACTACATCTCTTAGAAAGAGTTTGGAGATGTTGCTTGCATCATCTATCTTGTGGTAGGTAATGAAATGAGTCATTTTACTAAACCGGTCCACTACCACAAAGATAGAATAATATGACAAGCAACAAATTAAGGCACAAAACAGAGGTACAACACAAAAAATAGCTAACTAGAATGACTTTAAAGTAGATTTAAAAACAGAAAATGAAATTAGAATTTTCCAGTTCTGGAAATGGCATATGATTGATTTATTGCAACCAAAGTACAACGTATTTGCACACAAATTTTTATTTCCAATCCTCAACACATTAAGGAATTTACAAATAAAATCTTAGGGTAAACGGATCACAGAATCATTCCAGATAAATTCATAACAGATAGTGTTTTTAAGTCTATTAGACTTCTAGCTGAACTGATTCCAAAATTTATTGCAAATACACCACAACGAATTAGGTCACCAAATTTTTACCATATACTCTCAACATGTTAATATAATGCCACACCAAATTTTGAGCTCAATATGCTCACTTGATCAAATGCAATAAATCAATTACAAAGAGCAAAATTCACTTTAGTCATAAATTTTTCAGTAACTAGCATTCGGCTTTTGAACATTGATCATTTTTTTTTCTACTTTGATTCAAAATGCACCTTTTTAACAGTGTTTCTTATAAATCTTGATATGGTCATACACAAAATTTCACTTTAAAATATGCGGTAATTCAACTGCAATAAGATTTTCAATATCCAGTGATCTTTTGTTAAATAGATTCTGAACAATGAAGGAAACCTAAGGAATTCAAGCAATTAGAACGAAACACTAAGACATATTTGGATTTGTAGACTCTTATGAACTCACTAATGATCTAATATCAAGTATTGGAACTCAAGAATGAAAAATGAAAAAGCACACAAAAGCACAACTTCTACTAGACATTTTGTCAAACACTTGATGTTCAACAGTTTTCTTTAACATAATTGACCAAACACCTAAACTACTAGCACAAACCTATGGATTTGATGACATTATGGAGTTACATATGACTTGAAAACATGTATATGGATTATAAAATCAAAGCTAATAAACAAAATAGTAAAATAAACTGAACAAAAATTGAATCAAGACTCAAACAACATGTAAAAGCTTGCGGCACACAAGAGTACCTAAACACACGATTTTTGCATGGTTCAAGTAGATTGAAGATGTTTGAACCGTTTAAACTCAAGAACCACAAATAATCGTACAATCACTCAAGATAGGTAAAAACAACAAGAAACAACATAGAAAAGCTGAAAAAATAATAAAGGATTCAAGAACTTATCTCTTGAAGACCAAAGCTCTAGATACCAAATGATAGAGTAGCCTTCATGATACTTTGCTTCTAGGTTCTCTACTTGAAGTTGTAGAGTGCTTTTGAAGCTTTGCACCAAATGAATGCAAGGAAGAATACTCCTCAAACATGCGAAAGCAAATAACGTGCACTTAAATCCATGGAAGTATGTAGAATAGTAATGGATGAAAGTAAAGCTTATGGTGGAAGATTGGTTAGCTAGGCGATGAAGATTTTCTTGGAGGTGGTTGAGCCAACCACCAAGAGTTTCTTCAAGGTTTATTTAGAGAAGAAAACTCAAAAAATAGCTTAACAATGTGCTGAAAATTCTGCAGCATTTCATTACTTCAATCAAGCTACTTTTACACAGTGCCTACATATTTATTTATAGAAGAGGAGAAGTGAAAGCTTGTGGTAAATGCTTCCCTAAACCTAGCGTGAGATATAAGCTGCCTCTAACCCTAGCTTGCTTCACACATTACCCTAACTCTAACCCTAACGTATGGAGCAAGTTTCCCTTACCCTAGGCGTTACAAGGTCCTTCAATGTCGTGTTGCCATGTGGCACTCTTCTAGAAGGAGGCAACACCTATCAAGCTAACCCTAACCCTAGGTGTCTTCTAACCCTAATAGGCCTAGGGTTTATTTTACAAGGAAAATTTATCAAAAACTATTTTTACAAATTTTACAAAATTATCACAAGACACAAAGTTGTCATCATTTTAATGTGCACTGGTGCCTCTGACTCCTCTTGATCTTCTATGTGTCTCGCCATGACTCTTGTAATTGGGCCTTGCTTGGGCTTTCTTCCATCAATTCATAATGGGTTTTCTCAGTTTTCTGTTCTCTTACGTTCTCAATTCTATCTCTATATGCAAAATGCATTTAAAATATGTTATATTTTTATTAAAAAAATTGATTAAAAACATATCTAAATCGATTGGTTTCCTGTTGACAGATTTTTCAGCTTGTTATTTTTGAAAAACAATCATTTGAAAATTTTAGTGAACCATTTTTACTGAAACATATTTAGTCCAATTCCAGTTTTATATTTCAGAAACATTTAGGATTATTAGAGCTCATTCCAATAACAAATTATGTATGCACATGACAAGACAACACACATACACACATTAACACTACATCTTCAAGTCTCCTTTGTACTTGGCTTGAGTTGGCTTCATCAAATACTTAGACAATAACTTTGTCAACATGTTTGTTGAAATGTCTTGTGTAATCTGAACTTGTGAGAAGCTTTGTGTGCTTTTCTTTTTTCTATTTTTTAAGTTCCTAAACTTGCTATTAGATCATTAGTAAGTTTCTTAGAGTTAGGTTTCTATTATATCTTAATGTTATATTCGAATTTGTTGGATTCTTATAGGTTATCAAATTCTTGAAATTTTTTTGTAAACTACATTGGATTGGAAACTTTATTGCGAACATAATACATATAATTTTCGTGTAAACTTTTATATTAAATTACCTTAAGATGTTAAGAATATACAGTTAAAAAAACACATCCAAATTTGCAATACATAAAAACATGAAAAATCGCAAAAGTATGGATGTTAGGTGCTAAGAAATTAGGATACTCTATTCTTAGTTTGGTCTCAGTTTCGCATTTGTTCTAAATTTTATATTGCCATTTTTTGTATAATTTTGTTTTGTCTTTCATCTATATTGTGTTCTTGAGTTTAGAAAAAAAAAGTTCAAGATCAAATACCTTACATTGTGAATTTGGATGTGTTTCTTTAACTGGTAGAATGGCTGATAGCCATCATGCGAATAAAGAAAAACATAGTAAGGGGTCACGTAGAAGAGAGAGAAACTATGAAGACTTTCATTCGCATGAAGAATTCTCTTGTAGTAGCCATCATATCATAATTGAGATCTTTATCAACCTCCACCTAGAAAACATATGTCTAGGCATCATCATCATAGAGAACCAAAAGTTGACCTTCCCCCTTTCTATGGAAAAGAAATTTTTAGATTGAGAGATGAAAGTAGAACAATTGCTTTAGTGTTATCAGGTGTGTGAAGATAGACGAGTATCACTAGCTACTCTCAATTTCCAAAGAGCAGTTATCTACCGGTGGACATCTTTGGTGCAAGATAATCAACTCCACCATAATTCCCAAATTCAAAATTGGAATGAAATTTGAGTAGCTCTAAGGAAACGCCATTTACCCTCAACTTCCACTGCATTCAACCAAAGAAATCAAGAAACATCATTAATGGAAGACTTCAAGCACTAGGCGCATGCAATCCTCTATAGGAATTGCATCATGTCTGTAAGACGATGAATTATGAAAACAACAAAACATGTAAGACACAAGTGTTATGTCTGGCAGACGATATAACATTTACAGTCTTTACTTCGTTTGATAAGTTAAGCTTTCATTAAACGATAAATGTACACAATATTTAAGCTTGTGTTGTACCAAAGAAAGTATTCTTGAAAATTATTTTTGTGTTAAGGGAATGCTTTCATATTCTGTTTACCAAGATGATTTGTGCTAGCATAAGTCAACATCAAGATCTCTCGGGATACGAGCTAAAACTATCTTGTTTCAACAATCATCCTAATACAAGCTTATGACAACTAAAGTTATCTGCCTTATACAGTCTTTGCTTTTACTTCGTTTTGAGTAAAAAAAAAACTCTTAAACCTAGTAATGATAAGTATTGTCAACTATCAAGATGTTATTTGAAAAGGATATTAATATTTAATGTTGAATGGAGTGCATTTAATGAACCTATACATTCTAATTTGATTAGAAGCAAGAATATGATAATTTGAATTTGAAGCTCTCAATGATCAAGAAAGATTTGCAATGACTCTTTCTTCTACGCTTTATATAAAGTCATCCTATCAAGAAGAAGACATAGAAAACAAATTGTGAAGTGTTGAAATGCTACTAAAATGATAGCTCAAATCCTTTTCTACTAGTAAAAGCTTTATAAAATTGTGTTCATTTAACAATCTAGCATGTTTATCCCTTGTATATATCGAAAGACGTTGATCCTCTATCTAGTGAGCAAACCTCATGATAATTTAGATCACACCGTTTTACAAATCCTGTTTGTTTAGCCAAGAGTGGCTATTGTCCAAAAATACTCAGTCTTAGCCAATGTGCATTTCAAATAATATTTGAGTTGTTTAGCTATGAGTGATTGTGTTCCAAAAAATACTAGACTATTAGCCATAAGTAGTTGAGTTCTAAATAATACTTAAGTTGTTTTTATTGTAACTTGCAATGATAGTCTAAATCACAAAACTCAATTAGATAATTGAGAATTGAACATATAATATTTCACTATCAGATGAACTAATATAAATTTTAAAACGTAAATCTTTCTTTCTTTTATTATCTGTTCTTCTTTAAAAGAAAGAGAATTTTAAGAACTAAATTTTAGAAAAGATTTGGACAAATCCTTCATCATTACAATACAAAAAAAAATTAAAAATTTAAATACACTATTGATCCCCTTGTTATACGTTGGACCTATTTTTCACATACATTTTACATAATTCAGTAAATTTATAAAATTACTTAAAATTAAAATAAAGTTATTTATAAAATTAAATATCATAAGTACCTAATTAAATTAAATAAAAATATTAGCATCACTATATTTATTAAAACATTTCCCAAACAATTAAGAAAAAACAAAATATTTATAGGAAAATGTTGTTATAGAAAATAAGTAAAAAAATATTTATAAAAAATTAAATAAAAATATTTGGAAGATATTTATTATGAAATTCAACTAGAGGAAAATGCTATAAAAATATTTACGAAAAAAATATATTGTTATAAATAACAAAATATTTAAAAAAAATGTTATAAAAGTTAAATGATTAAATTAATTAAAATATTAACATATCTATGCTTATAAGAAAACCTTCATAAAATATAAATCAAACAACTATTTTAAAAACTAATTAAAAAATTTCAAAATTAAAAAAAAAAAGTAAAAGAACATTCTTCATGTATAAAAAAAGAACACAACGTAAGAAATCAGTGAATCAATAACATATTTCTAGAGAGAGCGGGCGGAAAGGTGAAAAATCGGTTATTAATTGATTGTTCAAGGACTAGTTTTTTTATATATTTAGGTAAAGAAAAGGGAAATTGTGTTATTTTAATAATAGTAACTTGCACATTTAGAAGGAGAGGTTAAGGGTTTGGTATTCCAATTAATGCTCACAGCTGAACCAAGATTCAAACTCTCATTGTTTACGTTACATTACATTATGTTGCCTATATTCAGACTCTTCTCCTCATCTTATTTAATGTGCAGTTCTCAAAAACATTAATATATATAAGCTTTAGCAATTTAAAAAAAAAAATTGTCAATAAAAAAATTTTAAAATGTTAGCTGTTTTAAAATATAAGTAGACTTTTTTCAAGTATACCCTTACGTATTTTAAAATAATTATGGGCATATTTTTATTTTGAAGTGTGTTAACACAGCTTAGTAGCAGTTGTATTAAAAACGAACACTTCTCTAAAGACTTAGTTATGGCATTTATAAATTGGAGTAATATGATTACAACTAGTCAGCATAAAAAACTTGTAAACTAATATGTGAAAATATAGTCTAAATTATTTAAATAAATAGTATGCAAAAGTCTTGAACAGTTAAACTTTAACAGTAAAGCATTTATTTCGTAAACTAATATGGTAGAATACTTTTCATTGATCACATTATTTTTAACTATTAAAGAAATTAAAATTTGAATAAAAATTTATTTCAACATAGCAATGACTGAATAATATTATAATATTACTATTTAGTTTTTGAAATGAAACTAAAATATCTTGTAAGAAGAAGTATTTATGGGAGATATAAAATTTTTTCCCTAAGAATGTTTAGTAAGAAAATACGAACAAAAAATTAAATTGACCCATGAATCAAAATTGTCTTAAATTGACTAGTGAAACAGAATTTAGTGAAAGTAGTTGCAGCTTAAGTCATATATAAACTAAAATTATGTTGTGAAAAAGTAAAAATTTTTTATTTTGTTATTTTTGTTGTAGAAATTGGTGTGAGAAGATTTTGCAACATCTGTAAAATGGGAGGGATGAGTAATGCATATAATTGCTGCATATTTCAGAGAAATTCCAGTGACAGACACAGTCAATGCCACAAAATGAAGGTGCCCTACGGCAGTAGTCTGAACACTTGTGTTCAGCTCCCCCTACTTTCTCTGATACCCAAACGGCACTATTTACGCCAAAATCCAAATAGTAGTGTTCAATTTTAGTTTTTACTTTTCCCTTCTGCCATTTACCCTACCAAATTTCACAACAGTGAAAGCTGAAAGATCATACATATGCATAAAGCAGTAACTCTAGAGAACTATATATATATATATATATATATATATATATATATATATATATATATATATATATATATATATATATATATATATATATATATATATATTACATAACAGACACGATAGGGTAAGTGGATATAGATGCTTAAAATCATTATCACAAATCAGAGACTCCAGATTAAAGCTTCTAAATTAAATTTGAGGAGAAAGTGTTACAAGAGGAAGTTCACTACATTATTCTTCATTCTCCTCTTATTAGCCATGCAAATTGGTCCCACTTGAGAAAAACAATGACCCAGATGAATTTGACGAAGAGGCTCTATTTTGATTTGGTCTTTGCTGGAAATAATCTGGGGGTGACACTGCCACCTTCAGCGATGAGGAAGATTGAGCTCCAGATTCAGGCGTGGACCCTGCCAGATTCATATATTTCATCACAATTATTGCCCAATCACTAAGCTCATAATAATGTTGTAATTTAATGTTCAACTCTTGGTTCAAAAGGGTACATTTTATGTACTAAAATGTGTGATTTTTGCAGACAGAAAAAGAGAATTTTCATTATTCTTGAAAAAGCACAAGTACAAAGTAATGTGAATCCTGCAATGGTCTTTATTATATACATATTTCCTTTCTACAATTAGAAGGGTGTTTGAAATGATTAAGGAGAATTTAAGATCTTGTGTACTTGTTTATGAACGGTAAGAGAAAGAGAAAGAAGAAAGAAGAAGCCGTACATGTAACATTGTCCAAAGAAGGCTGAGATTTGTGAATGTCTTCAGTTGCCTGATGAGTTTTCCTTCTGCGACGATTATGATCTGCCAGTCTCTTCCTGCAGCTCCGTTTCCCATTGTCAAATTCTGAAAGAAGATGAAATCTGCAAAACAAAATCAAAATCAATTAAGACATGCTAAACTGAAAAAAAAAAAAGTACCTTTCACTTGAAATCATCAATGAAGTTGCCATTGTTGTATAGTAACTCATAGAAAATCGAGAATGTCATTATTTGAGTTTCCATTAAATGCTGCAACTTCAAAAACATAAAAACAGGATAGTACTGGTAGTACGTAAGCAGAAGATAATGTGGATCGGAGATGTGAGAAATTTTAGGGACGCAAATGCCCTTGTTATCCCCGAATCTAATGTACTCATATCATATGGAATCATGGGACAAGTAACAATGTTCCAAATGACATTCTCGTATTTCTGATCTCAGCGTTCCCACCACGTTCTAGGAAACCGGCGTTGTCATGCCTTGATGTAATTGCCTTTAAGATGAATTAAGAATACCTTAATTCTGAAATATATAGTACAAATAGTTGTTTTCATGCGACAAAAATAATAAAAAAGAATATAGAATGAATGTTTTACGCTGAAAATAATTAATTTTGGTTTGACAAAATTGAATAAAAAAAAGAATATTCTCCCTCAACAGTTTTGAATTGAAAAATTATCTAAACAAGCTATTAAAAAATTGATTGTGTTGAAAAACATGGGATGTGGGTTTCCATTTTTCATATATGTTCAAAAGTATGATATTTATGAAAGATAGATAATTATGTTATGAAAGTGCATAAGGAAGGAGTGAGTTAAGGGTTTGGGTAATTGCACTACCATAAGAAGCAATGCAAAAAGAACAAAAAATGGAAGAGGAAGAGGGAAATTTCCTGAACCGGACGGAAATACCCTTGGGATCACCCCGAAGCCAATGATTGGTTCAACCACAACACCCAGTGGCAAATTCGTAATTGTGTAAAATCCCTCCCCCCCACCGAAAACCACAACCTGCTGCACTGCTGGCAGAATCGCTGAGTCAACCCGGCGGCAATGACGGTGGCAGCCTTGGAGTGGAACTCGCACACTTTGTGGCGGCGGTGGTAGTGCTTGGCATCGGAGAGGTCCGTATTACATCCTTCTGCCTGACAGCGTGGCAAATTTGACGACACCGTGGAAACCGATTCCACGGTCTTCGAACGGTACAATCTGTCCAGGGTGTCTTCGTTCGAAGCCGCAAAATAAGTTCGGCCACCGAGGTTGAGTCCAAGCCCGGGCCCAGGCCCGAGACCATGACCAGAGCCCTCGAAGTTCATGGGCGAAGTCACATCCTCAGACTTGGACACGAGCAGAAATCCAAGCCCGGAGCCAGGCCCAACCCCACAGTGGGAGAGGGCTAAAGGTGGGATTGGGTTAAGCGAGAGCATCGAAGGTGGTGGCGAAAAGGAAGTGGTGGACGCGCTTTGGAAGGCGCGTGGGTCCAAGAAGGGCTGCTGCTGCTGTTGGTGATGGTGGTGGTGGTGGTGGTAGTGTGGTGGTGGGTTGAAGGGGTGGTGGTGTGAGAAACCAGTGGTGGTGGCGGGTGGTGTTGAGCCATGTAGAATGGGGTCAGTTAACATGGCGAAGTTGTGGTCGAAGATTTGGCGGCGCGTTTGGTCAGGTTCGGCGGCGGCGCCTTCACTTCCAGCGAGTAGTATCATGGATGTGTTCCATTCGTAATCCAACATCTTATATATATGGCTTAGGGAGCGTGAGCCACAAGAGGAAGCAGAAGCAGAAGCAGAAGCAATTTTTTTTCTTTTTACTTTTATGGTGTGTGCTGGTTCATTCGGGTGAAAAGAATTGTGGGTGTTGAAGGATTGTTCAAGTGGACTAAAAGTGAGAGAAAAGAGTGATATTGGTTTTCGGTTTTGAAATACGCAAGACCCTAATTTGCAGGTGTGGCTAAGTACTACTACTAACCACACACCCTCGACTTGCAGGGTCTCAGTGTCTCTTCACTTTTTCCCTCGCTTCACACTCTAATGCCGTGTATATTTCAGGTCTACCCTCTCAGTAGCTGCCTATGTATATATATGTATATTTTTTCCCTGCTAAATGGAAGTGTGTTAAAAAAAGAATCACAGTTTCACCATATAACAGCTGTACTCTTTCGTCCCTTTGTCACTATATATTAATGTTAATCACACTCATTTTTACTTCTCTTGACGAGTGGAAGTAATGCTAGTGAGCAAGAAACTGCGTCACGAGGCGCCTTTTGTGATGTGTGTTTGATATGGTAAAAAAAACTCAGATTAGCAGTAGTTCAAATTATTGTCATATTTAATTTTTAGAATGATTTAAAATAATTTAGAATCCCTGTTTGACTTGATTTGAAACAAAAACAACCCCTCATTCTCTCCAATAATCATAGAGTTTCTCAAATACTGCGACAAAAATACAAATGTTGTAGCTGCCTTGCCTGCTGCTTGAACAGCTATCTGGTATAGGTCCAACCACTCTGCTTCAGAGGCAGAAGGAGAGAGCGAAAGAAGCAAGAGCAGTGGTCAGCAGCAGCAGCAAGCAAGTAGTAATGTCTGAATAAAAGTATAATTAGTAATGTGGTGAAAGAAAATGAATACCCTACAATATTTACTCCACAGGTGTAAAGAGCTCCTTTAGGTTCATCTCTGAAGGGGTCACATTAAATTTTTGGACCCACAAACTGTTTTGGGTTTGGTCTACTTTGATTACTGGCCCAGCAGAAGATCGCCATGATTAAATTCACCTCAGGTTACGTGGATTTTGTGCTTGTTTCTTTCTTTTTTAAATATTCATACCAATTTTTCATCATAAATAAAAAATAATACTTAACGTTATTCAATCTGGAAAGCATTATGTATATTTATATTTTTCTGAATATAATTTATTTCATATTCTGAAATTCTTAGTTTTTTGTACCCATGAATTAGGGTGTTGAAGCTGTTAGAACTTGTGCTTCCTTTTTGGATATTCGCTTTCTTGCTTCCGAAAACGCGACTATTTAGGGCAAGCGGAATAGGTTGTGTTTCATTATTTTAGTATAAATTAATGTTTGTCTATCTTTTAGGATACAAAAGTTTCGAGCCAATTAGTTGTTGTTGTTAGCGAGGTAATTAACTTCATTTATAGCAAACAAAACAGGAAATTCTCACGAAATTTTCTGGTTGATTTCTACAACTACTTTTGTAATTTATGAATAAAGTGTAGAATCACATTGCTATAATTACACGCAACCTATCCAAGTTTCTTTCAAATTAATTAGGATCCAGCATTGCAAGGATCTTGTTTTGGCAGTATTTTGTTTTCTTAAAAATACTCTTTTTAGTGTTTTAAGAAATTTTCCTTAAATATAACGTTAGAATGAGTATCAAGCACTTATTATGTATATTTTTGAGAATTAATATCGCTTGTATACATACACAAATTTTTAGTTAAAATAAAAAAAGTTGTTGAAGTAAGCTTTTGGTTTGGTTGGTTACAACTTCGTTTATTGTCTTTTTGATAAAATACGAGAGTCCTTAAACATCACTTTATTATTTGTCAGCTTAATTAAATTGATACCATAAATAATATCTATTATGCGAAACACCTTCAAATATCATTAACAATAGAAAAAAAAAAAAAAAAAAAAAAAAAAGAAAAAAAAAAAAAAAACAGTATAAAAATGGACCACACCAAATTTACAATAAATCTTCCAACCTTATAGAGGGTAAATAAAATATATTTCTAACAAACATAGCACAATATAACTCTAACATCTAGTATCAAGTCGAACAAATTTATCAGCTCACTCATTACTATATCTAAAAGAATGTAAAAGCAAGTTTTTAGTTGGGTTGGTTACAACTTCGTTTATTATCTTTTTAATAAAAGATAAGAATCCTTAAATATTACTACATTATTTCTTATCTTAATTAAGTTGACACCATAACTAACATTTATTATGCATAATAAATCATTAAAAATAGAGAAAGTATAACAATGAGAATTATACTAAATCTACAATAAATTTCCTATTTTATAAAAGAGTAAATAAAATATATCCTTAAAAAGCTTAACACGCATGAAATTAGGAATATTAACCCACTTAATATAATTCTAACACCTATTCTCAGTTGAACAATTTTTCTTTTTTAATTAAAAGATGAGAGTCCTTAAATATCACTATATTATTTCTCATTCTGACTAAGTTGTGTGAGAACAAAATTGTAACAATTATGTGATTTTGGCTAAGTGTTTAAATCACAAAACATGAATCATGATATAACTACACCGGACAGACAATAGAGTTCTCTGTAAATTTTTCACTTCGTCTGATAATGTGTGATGAACATACGAAAAGTACAAACAATTATTAAAGTTGATGTAAATATAAAGAATATTCTCATAGTCTAATTCTGTATTATAGAGAATGTCTTCACTATCTATCGCCATTCGCGCTCAAGACACATCAACATCAAGATCTCTTGGAGTTCAAGTTAAAGTTGCATTACTCGCTAACTTTCCTGACTCAAGCGTATTTCAACCTTGGCATAGCTATCTATCTAGTACAGTGTGCACTTTTTTCATAGGTTTGTGAAAAAAGGTTATATTATTATGGAGGAACAATGTTGTTAGCTATCAAGGACATTGCATGAAGAAGAGAAGAGCAATTAATGTTGCATGAAGTACATTTAATGATTCTCAACTTTTAAGCTTGTCAGACAATAGAAGAAAAAGACATTCAATGAGTTTAAAGCTACTCAACAACAAGAAAACGAAATGCAACGACTAAATGCTTCAAGCTTATATATAGACGTGCTTTGAAGAGAAGAATAAAAAGAATAAGTCATTACTTGCAAGTGCTAAAACTCGGCTAAATTTTATCTACGCCCTTAAAGCTTTGTAAGAACATTGTTTGTGTTTATTTAAAACACTAGGAGAGAAAACATATCACGTTGAAAGACGTAATCCCTTTCCAGTGAGCAAAGACTATGGTCTATTTATCATAAAGACAATTTTATTTATCTTAAGTCCTAAGTGGTTTGTGAAAAAAAAAAAAAAACACTTAAGTTGGGCCATGAGTGAATTGAGGAAAGAATACTTGGATTGAGTCATGAGTGGCTTATGGAGCCAAGAGTGGCTTGTTGAAAGGATACATGATTTTATTATGAAACTTTTACTGCATAGTGAAACTTGACTGGTTAATCAAAAACTGAAAGTAGTTTGCTCTATTAGACGAATTAGTATAAAAATATTGAGTAATCCTTCTTTCTTTAATCTCTTACATTGCATGTTATTTAGTTCGTGCTAACTAAAGAAAGCGAAGCTTTTCAAATCAAGTCTATTGGTTCATCTTACCAAATACAAAACCTATCATCAAACTATGCAATATTAGACAATACTTGTGAAAAAACTACAAAAATAATTTAAACATAATTTGACCATGCCTTCTTATATGTTTTCTATTTTTCACAATTGGTATCATAGCTCAACCTCTAGAGTGTTAAATGCCTAACAACATTAAAGGAAAAAGATCTAACATGACAAAAATGGAGCCAAACTTAATAGCTTAAGTTCACCAGACCGTTTGTGTTATTGGGAGGAGATTTTCCATATTCTTCATTCACATTTTCTTAGAATAAGAATTCACTTTATGCATAGTTAATCCTGTAGAGACATAATCACCTAGTGGTTTGAATTTAACTTGATCAATTTAGAGCCAACTAATAAATTTTCTAGGTCTTCCTCTTGATTTAAAATAATAATTAATACAGTTATTTAAAATTAGGGATGTTACAAGAACAATGAATTAAAACGCTCCAGTAAAATGATTAGTTAAACTCAAACACGCCCGTCTAATAAACTGCTTAAAACATAACTGATAATTGTCAACTGAGAAAGAATAATATGCATGGTATAAATCGGTTGTTTACTTCGTCTGTGTAGGTTAGAATAAGTCTTAGATTCAACATATATCTGTTTGAGTTCATACATATTTACGTATTTATTTCTACATCTATCTTACATAAAAATGTACATAGTACAACCTTATATACTTACTACATATTTCTCCCGTATAATTATTATACAATAAGTTCTAATAATATTTTACATCGTATTGTAGGTGAAAAAAGGTTGATAAAAGGGTTGTTGTATGTTATCAGTGGTAGGAAGAAAGTTACAACCACTGGTCCATCTAACACTAATGGAATATCCAAGCTCTAGATGAAGGTCAAAGTGCAATGGGCAATTAGAAATAACATTTGTTGTGAATAGTCAGGATTAATGACCAACCTCAACACCATCCTCCAATCATACAATATAATAACTTTTACTCATTTAATCCTCAAATATCCAATCCTCCAATTGCAACCATTCAAATTAGGTACATCATGATCATGTGACCATGCACATATTATAACAAGGAAAACACAACAAAAATCCAATCAAAACTAACAAAAGCACAAAGACAATATTTTAAATGTAGTAAAATTAATACAATTTGCCATGGAAACCAGCAAAATCTATGAAATAATTTAAGAGTGTGAGGCTTAGGGTACCTCACTGAAAAAATGAAAATATATAACAATATATATATATATATATATATATATATATATATATATATATGAGAAGATCTTCTTCTTTTAAAGATTGGAGCAAATTTCTTCTTCCTTTTTTTCTTTTCATTGTTTCTCGTACTGTTTTCTCATGCAAATAGTATTACTCTTGTCTTCGATTTATATGGGATGTTGTAATCATTACTCATGATTTTATTTCAATGGTTTAATTGAATCCTAATGTTTTGTTTTGTTTTGTCTAATTCTATGAAGGTGTAAGTACTGCAGTAATATTATGACGTGGCAATGGTAAATGATGAGATTTTATCCAAGTTTATCCAAGATTAAATGCTAAGAAATATTTACTCTCTTAAACCTATTTATTTCCATTTTCCTTTGTAATATATTACTTGTCATTTCCTCTTCATTCTCATTTTCTTAGCATAAGAAATTTCATTGTCTGCATTAGTTGATGAATTCTATAGAGACATAATCACCATAGTGGTTTGAATTTAATTGATCAATTCATAGCCAACTAATAACTTATCCAACTCTTCTCAATCTAAGTTTTCACGAGAACCATAATCCTTTTACCTGTTATTGAAAACTTAGATATAAGATATCAATTAACTTAGAATTTAAGATACAATTAATCAAACCATTCTCGTTCTTCACATACCTTTTTCCCCAAGAATTTGATTATCTTTATATTTTTGCTGTGGAAATAAGTAATTAAAGGTTAGATGAAGGTATATTAGTGAAGGACAAACCAATACAATGCAAGGATAGGCTTATTTGGATGTTATAAGAGACATACTAGACTATCTATAGGTTTTTCCTAGTAGACGAATTCATTGAAATTAGTATGATAGATATTCTGCCAGTAGAAGAATTATTCTAAAGGATCACGCTAGATATTCCTATAGGACATGGTTATGTCAAAAGGCCTTATCAAGCGAAGTAATTAGGTATATTGGATGATCTCTTGATGATATTCGTATTGGATATTTACAAAGAATAAAGTGAACTAGATGATATCATTAAGATATACATCATAGACAATTTTTTGTTGGGTTTAGATAGTGGAAAAGCATAATAGAAAGTACTTGACAGATAATCTACACACATAACAGAACAAATGAATCCAAAATATAACAGACTAGACGATCTCAACAGACCAAATGATCTCCACATATAATAGACTAGACAATATGACAGATGATTTTGTACAAATCTGGTCTTTATACTCATGTTAAACGATAGACGAATTGGTGTAACAGGGAGTTTTCTAACTCGATGTCTAAGATTTAAGAGTTGATTTCAAATTATTCTTAATTAAAACTCAAGCCCTTGCTAAAACTAATATAGAAGGTTCTTATTGGATAGAATAATACCCTAAACAATAGCTTTAGAATAGAAACATAGTTATCTTTAGATATAAATAATATGACACCTAATTTTTTTTTTTTAAAAGAGAAAAGTTTATATAAATACGAAAATCGGAATTCAGGTTTCATTTTATAAAAAACCATCATCTCTCTCTAAAATCGTTTCCCTTTCGAGTTATATGCCCTCTCTCTAGATTTTTTTTATCTCATTTATCATCAGATTGACGATCATAGCCTGCCATCAAACTCATGATGGCGATTAGAGTAAAAGTGTCTGATCAGAATCTTAGATTGAGTTAGACTATCTCTGAGATCTTTAGGTTTTTGGAGCTCTTTGTGAGTTTAGGTCAGGGAAGTTAGTTTGAATATTTTTAATAGATATTATAATTACTTGTTTTATTGAGTATGATTTTGATGAATTTTGAATTAAATTGAATGAAATGTTTATGTACAGTATGATATAGTATCAATGTTAGTTTGAATATTTTTAATAGATATTGTAATTACTTGTTTTATTGAGTATGATTTTAAATTAAATTGATTGAAATGTTTATGTACAATACAATATAGTATCAATGTTTGTGAATGATATGAAATGGTGGTCGAGACATAGTATCTTCAGAAAATGAGATACTAGTGTTGAGATTGTTAAGATATGCATTGATTGGGGATTTGATCAATAAGGAGGTATCTTGAAGATAACCAGGTGGTGAGAGTTGCAGGAGGTTTATATGACCATGTCTGAGGTTTGAAACATTAGCTTATCAGAATATGTCATATGGATTAACACTCGGCATATGAAAACTTTATCTAAAGTTTGAAATAGGACCTGATTAGAACGGATAGAATGTTAGTATGTCAAGTGGAAACCCTGAGTCTAATTCAATGTACAAGTCTTTCGGGAGTAGAGTCAAATTTCTATGTATAATGATTATTATAATGTTAAGATGAGAAATAATGAATTATAGTTATTATGTATATTTGATTATTATAGTATTATATATGAGATAAAGTATGAGAACTTGTTGTGTTTGTATCTTGTTTCTTAAATGTATTTGAAAAATATAATATTATAAATTATTGTATCTGAAAATACTACAAATTTGTGGATGTTACACTCAAGAAGAGTTGTTCAAAGAAGAAGAAGCTTCAACTCAAAGTGGAGCAAAGGTGTTGATGAGTTGCAAATATTAGTAAAAATTTGCAACTTAAAAGAAACATCTAACATTGATGAGTTGCAGACTTCCACAAATCCTCCAACTCAAAGCTAATGTCAAAAAAAGATTCCTCACATCATTCATTTCATTTGTTTAGACTATGTTCTATGGATCAAGTTGATATGTTCTGAACAATAAAATTCTTAAAGAATAGGTTGCAATAGCGAAATTGCAACAAACCTATAATTTTGACTACTAAGTATTTACACTAAGAAAACATGTAATTTGATAACTAAAGAAAAATGACAGATCATGCAAGTGCAAATGTTTCGTTTGACAAACAATAGAATACTTTACAAACTTTGCACTTCATTTGAGAAAGTGTTGATAAATGATGAAACCTTCCAATCAAGAATGATTATAATTGATTAAAACTTACATTAAAATTTTCTAATAATCGATTATCTTATAACAAAGCTTCTCTCTAAGAAAATAAACTCTCTAATGTTAAATTAAACACACCATTAGATCAAAAATTATAATCAATAGCGAGAATGCAATTCTTTTAGTTAAATATGTAACATCACAATCATTACGATTTAATTGTGATTTAGCTCAATTTGACAAAACACTTAATATAACTCGCAATATATAATACTATTACAACCTGTTACCTAACTCTGAGAATTCGCTTACTCAATTCCTTCATCATTGTCATGAGAATCTACACGGGCGGGTATCACCTCCTCTCCCTCATACACCTTGCTCCCCTTATCTCTCTTTCTCCAATAAACAATATAATAGGACTAGTTTTATCTGTCATATGAGAACCAAAGATAAAGAGAAGATAAAATATTTTAATTATTAGGTTTTAAATTGTAACGTGTAATCCTTAAGTATTTTACATCTCATTATTTTGATTTTAATCACTATTAATTCGATTACATTTACTTAAAAGAGGTAACTTTTGATATAATCCTGTTTATGAGTCCTAATTTTCCTCTTTTATGGTATTTAATAGTGTGATAAATTTTGCTTGATCATAGAAAAAATTATCAAAGATTGCTTTCATTAAATATTTATTATTTTCTAAGCGGGCATGATAAGGAACCCACTAAAGAGATTGTCATTTTCCTTACGAAGTTGCTCTAGTTATGTTCTAGTTATATATATCAAAAGATAAAGAAAAAGCTCGTCAGCCTGAGTTAAAATAATCACAATAAAATACAGACACAAAATCACCAAATCTAAAATAACATCTAGAAATAAACATAGAGAAGAGAGAAAAAATGGAGAAAAGGAAGAATTATAAAAAGAAAAACTCGAATGTTGAAAGAGAGTGAGAATCAACTCTTCCTTCCCACACCGTGGGAATCTCAGCCTGCACCAGCAAAAGGTGAAAAATGGCCAAGTTTTTAGGCTACTATACCCGACAAAAATTTTCAGTTCCAGAAAGACCTTTTTAGAAATAACTCTACCCTTGATCAAAATCCTCATTCTGTGATGTTAAATGTCATTACAGGGTGTTTCAAAACAAAATTTCAGAACAAATTCAGCAACCTTACTGTTTGAGATTTCTGTAATGATTCGCATGTTTTTGTATTATGTCGAAACATGTGTTTTTGTTTTTTTGCTACTGTCAGGGCTGGTGAGTTGAGTGGAATAATATAGTGAGTTTGGTGGTCAATGAACGCAATTCAAGATTCCATACTACTTTTTTAGTAGGAAGAGTGATTACAAGGTAAGAAGCTCTCTCAAGCTGTGTCTAATGCTCTTGATATGAAGTTCAAGGATGACTTGATAGAGTAGATTAGAGTTCATTCCTAAATTCTCACTTCACAGGATTATTGAATTCGTTATGAAATTGATATTTCGTAATTCCTAGTAATCACCTTTATAATTACGGAATGAGTATTCTGCAATAGAGTAAAATTGATTCTAGAAGGGTTTTTTCTATAACATCTCATGATAGCATTTATTGTTACGGAATAAGGTTCTAAACTAAAGTAGCATTGATTTCAAAATGGTCTTATCTACAAAAATAAATTTTGGTAGTCCAAAAGAGTTGCCTAAAATTAAATAAGAGTGCTATTTTAATATGGTATTCCAATTTTAATGTTAGACCATATTAAAATAATATTTTTTATGGGCATTTATTGTAAGTACCTTCCATTAAAGATTTTCTATGTTCAAAAACTCGGAGAACTTGATCATTTCGTATTCTTTACGGAGGAAAGAAAGACCCGTGAGCAAGAGAATGTCGACCTTGTAGGAGCTAAGAATTTTAGTATTTTGTTATTTTATGGAATTTACCATTCTAGTGTTAGTTCATTAAAAATTACGCATGGTCGTAACCCTCATTAAACATAAATAAACTAATATGACTTTAAACTAAAGCCTAAACATGTTGGAAAATTCTAAGGTAACGAATTTAATATTTAAAGATTTGAGCAATTTCCACTTGCCCTGTTGGCAAAACTCGTTAATCCCGAAATCTTACAGATGACATGTACAACCTAAAATTGTACATCCACGTCCTCATTTCCTACTACTCATTTTCTACAAGGGGGAAAATCAATCTACCTGATTTCATTCCTTCAATACCTAACTAACATTGGGCTAGACAAAACTTGTAAATTTACAAGCCAACACGATGCAATGTAACAGAAAAAAAAAAGGAAGATTGACATTGAAAGGAAAGAAAAATAAATTCGGCCTCATTGCTTACAAGTGAAAATAATAAATAAATTGTATAAAAGCAATTTATAATAATAATAATAATAATAATAATACTAACAATAAAATTAATCTAACCAAACATTTGAACTTCCTACTCAAACATTAAAAAATAAAAATAAAAGCCAGGCTCCTAAAAAAATCAATGGTAAAAGGGTTTTTTTTTTTCTGGGATCCCCCTCCAACCAATCAATCAAGATACCTCCCTTCCCTAAAACCACGTCGGTAACTTGAGTACAAAATTCAGGAACGGAATGTAAATTTGGCAATGAACAAGATTACATATCTAATAGCTCAAATACGAGCATCTTCATCTTCATCTATAAGTACAGTACCATTTAACTACCCGATCACAATTACAGCAACTTTTATTTCCTTTCCAAAATTGGTTGAGCCAAATAAAATGAAACAAACCTTATCTATATATTATTGTCCAGCTTTTGGGTTAAATAATTGTCATAAATATTCTGAGCGTGCACATCGACAAAAGCTGATTATTCAACTGCCTTGTTGCCCTTATACGTGTTTATCAATTGCGTCTGTACATCATGAGAAACTGGTGAATGTTCCTTGTACTCCATTGTGAATTCACCTTTACCCTGCAGTTATTAACGAACCAACAGAAAATTAAAAATCAAATATAAATTAACATTAAAACATGAAATATTCTCGAGTCACGTCTTATTCACCTGTGTCATTGAGCGAAGAGCTGTCGAGTACCCAAACATATTGTTAAGAGGGACCTGAAATAATTAATAACAGCAACCTAATTAGCAATGACAAAAGAATAATAAGTTATGGCTATAGGTTCACACACTACATATATATTTCAAACAAACATAATATATCAAATAAAACCAGTAAATAATTATTGCAAAGGAGACGTACAATCTTCGGAAATAACAACTTTACAAGCAGATTGATTATAAAGGCCTCGATAACCCCATAATTGCATCTAAACATTAGAGAATGCTCTCAGCTGTAGTTCAAAGATCTAGCAACTAATTAATAGTATCGAGGCTTCACGTTAGAAACTATCACGGCTAGTTGGGATATTTAGATTTCAGAGGATCATCTAGAATCATATCAAGAACCAAAGTTATATTTTCCTGAAGCGTGCTCCAGGGTCTTACGTGATTCTTGATGCCACCAAAACATCTTAAACATTCATGCCCATGTACACTAACAATGCATATCTACGTAAACCTTCCAAACAATATAAGAATTAGCTCAAGCCGAAATGCTCATATAAAAAAACAAAAACTATTCTCCCTTAAGAAATATAAGTTTATAGTTCCTTTCCATCTAATATTAAAATATCCATCACCCTGCTCCAAATGATACTTGGGATACTGATACTTCAACAAGTCTTTTGAAATAATGTACACCATGATTGAGAAAAGCCAAGGAATTAGACACCGCATTATTCAAATTTTAATACATGGGGATAAACATTTGACTTTCAAGAAATTATTCTAATGTAATTACAATCAAAAGTTCTGACATCATTTGCGGGGAATCACAAAGATAAAAAAAGTTGCTAATGAAGTCTTAGGTGAATCAAAAGGTTTTAGACCAAGATAACAAATCTAAGTGGTAGAATCAAATTGTGATAGAGACTTGGGAATTATGGGGGAACAAGTCCCACATCAGGTAGTATGGGATATAAGTTGAACTATTCAAGTGTTTGTATCTCGCTCCTGAAATGGTATCTTTTGAAGTGGGTTCCCCAACGTTTCGATAGCTTATCAATTGATATCAAAGTTCATAGTTGGTATCTCCAAAAGGGCTACATACAAAAGGCTTTGACCTACTAGTTGAATGAAGTCACCCAGTGAAATGTTCCAGGACGTGGTTGTAGAGGACATCCTTAATGCACAAATTGTAAAATAATGGACCACACCCAAGAGAATTGTTACTCTTTACAGGACTTTCCTGACAAGGCAACCAATATTTCCAAATCTGAAGGTTCTGAGCCAAAGTTCTCTAATCAACAATACCAGGAATATTACGTTGAAATCCAACAGCTTTGCACAATCATCTACAACTCCCTGTTTGTCAACAACTTGCATTTAACAATGAGTCGAAAATCCATGGATAATTGACTCTGGTGCACCTGACATATTTCTGGTAATATCTCTTTGTTCTCTTCTCCTTTCCTAAATCACCTCATTATATAAACCTAGCCAACGGATCTAAAGCAACTTTCAAAGGAAATTATCAACCTTCAAAGTTAAAATTTATTCTTTTTGATCCTACTAGTCCCTGTAGTCTCATTTCTTTAAGTCAATTAAGTAAATCATTGAATTTTTCAATAACCTTTGATGCCAACTCTTTCTTTATACAGGAATGTGATATAGGTTGGATGATTGTTGAAGGACATGAATCTAGAGCCCTATACTACCGTGGTACAAGCTCATCTGTTTCTTGGGTTGCATCCTATCTCCTAAACTGCTACATGAACACTAAGGTAAATTAAAGATAGTTCGTGAACTTAATAATCTCCAAACTTTCGAATTTGAATCATGTCAATTAGGAAAACATGTCAGGTCTTCTTTTCCTAAACATTCTAAATCTAGATTTAACTCTAATTTTTCTATCATCCATTCGGACATTTGGGATCAAGTTGTGTGTCATCTTTCAATTTTAGATATTTCGTTACTTTCATTGATGAGTTTTCTAGATGTATTTGGATTTATCTAATGAAAGATCATTATGAACTTCTATCTACTTTTGTCTTTCCTTGATGAAATCAAAAATCAATTTGGAAAAGTAATCAAAATCTTACTAAGCGATAACACAAAAAAAATATTTTTCCTTTGGTTTATTTGAAGTCTTAAGCTCAAGGGATTTTCCATCAGTTTACTCGCCCTCATACACCTCAGTAAAATGGTATAGCAAAAAAGGAAAAATAGACACCTGGTTGATATAGCTCATGCCTTGTTATTTGGTGCAACTATGCATGTTCATTATTCAGGTGATTCTATCCTAACTATCTGTTTTCTCATTAACAAAATGTCTTCTTCACTTGACAATAAAGTTCCCTACTTCGTGATGTTTCCATAGGAACCTCTCTTTCATATTTCTCCATGTGTTTTCGATTGTGTATGTTTTGTCCATGATATGTCTCTAGGTTTAGATAAACTCTCAGCTAGGGTCATCAGATGTGTCTTCTTAGGCTATTCTCGACTTCAAAAAGGATATCGAAGTTACTCTCCTAAAACCAAGTACTATATGTCTGCCAATGTCAACTTTTTTTAACACACTACCTTCTTTCCTCCTACACAGATACTAATTATGTCCAACATATCCTACCTATGCCCTTAGTTGAGTCTTTCATTTCTTTTGCTCTTGACAACCAAAATACCGTACAAAATCCTCCTAAACCAAATGTCACCACCTCTTATTATCAATGCAAGTCCTTCTTAGTCATCACTTAATACCATTGCTCCTGATCATGATGACTCAAGTTGGCTCATTGTCATTTGTAAAGGTACTCACTCTACCCATACTCCTCATCATATTTACAACTTTCTTAGCTACCATAAGTTGTCTCCTTCCTATTCTACCTTTATTTCTCTTGTCTCTTACAGTTCCTAAAAGTGTGACAAAAGCAATTGATCATCTTGGATGGCAATAAGCCATGATCACTGAAATGCAGGCTCTTGAACATAACAAAATGTAGTAGTTAGTTCCTCTTCCTTATGGGAAGAAGACAATTGGTTGTTGGGTCTATGCCATTAATGTTAGTTCCTCTTCCTCCTAGATTTGTTGCTTAGGGAGAGTATGGCTTGGTTTGCTTTGTAAGTTGCACCGCTTTCTTTGGTCTCAAGCAATCTCCACGGGCTTGGTTTGGAAAGTTTAGCCACATTGTTCAAGACTTTCAGCTGAAACACACAAAAGCAAATAATTTTGTTTTCAAGTATCACCTCTCTTGTAAAATGTGTACTTAATAGTATATGTTGATGATATAGTCATTACAAGGAATGATGGTACTAGACTATCTTAGTTAAAAGAACACATATGCAATCATTTTCAAACCAAGGATCTTGGAAGTCTAAAATATTTTTTGGGCATAGAAGTAGCCCAATCAAAAGAAAGAGTTGTAATCTCTCAAAGGAAATATGCTCTTGAAATCCTAAAAGAGACCAGTATGATTGATTGTAACCAATGCATTGTCATATGGATCCAAAATCAAAAATTAATGACAGAACAAGGAGAAGCTTTCTCTTATACAAAAAGTTATAAAACACTGGTTGAAAAACTTACTTATCTTACCATTACTAGACCAGATATGTCTTTTGCAGTTGGTGTTGTGAGTCAATTCAAGCATAATCTAGTGTTAATCATTGGAATGTTGTCATCTATATTCTCAGACATCTTAAAAAGTCTCCAGGACAAAAACTACTTTATGAAGATAAAGAAAATACACAAATCTCTAGATATTGTGATCTTGATTGGGCTGGTTCTCCTTTGGGTAGACGCTCTACTACAAGATATTGAGTTTTCTTTGAAGGAAATATTATTTCTTGGAAAAACAAGAAACAAAATGTTACCTGTTGAAACTAAGTATAGGGAAATGGTATCCCTCACTTGCAAGCTTATATGGGTAAAACAATTCCTCCAAGAATTAAATTTTTTGTGAGATTCAGTCAACGAAGATGTATTGTGATAACTAAGTTGCTCTCCACATTGCTTCCAATCTAGTGTTCCATGAGAGGACTAAACACAGAGAAATTGACTATCATTTTGTTCAAGAAAAGTTGTTGTCAAGAGAAATTTGCATTGAGTTTGTCGAATCAAATGATCAACTTGCAAATATATTCACAAAATCCTTGAGAGAACCTCGTATTCAATTTACTTGTTCCAAGCTTGGCACATACAATTTGTATGTTCAGGCTTGACGGGGAGTGTTAGAATAAGTTGTCTTAAGTAGAATTCATTGAAAGCTGACGTGTGCTTCCTGTTGTACCTAGTTCCTAGATATATCTTTTCCTATCCTCTTCTCTTTCCTCTCATATTGTACCTGATATTCCTAAAGTTATTATAAATATGAGAACCCAAGGGAGGGAAAATCACTCTCCCATTCATTCCTCATTCTTTTGTATTTTTCTCAAGTAAATGAAACCAAAAAAAATAAAAATTATGAGAAAAGCACAATCCAAAGCTTTTGAGAAGTTTTACCAAGATCTTGGAACAGAATTCATTGTCAAAATAGGGTAGGAATCAAGAGATACGAAGTAAAATGTATTATGGATGAAGAAAAAATTGGCTATATATCACCATACCAAAGAGAGATGGGAAACCTACTTTTATAAGCTTTTTCATGATGAGCAAAGAATCAGCTTGTATTACTGAAGGGTAAGAAATCCAATAGACAAATAAAGCTCAGGTTACCGTAGCAGAATTCAAGATAGAGAAGTGAGATGATGGATAATGGCAAGACTATCAGTCCTGGTGATATTCCAATTGACGTTTAAAAATGTGTAGGAAAACCCAATATTATTTGGCTTACTAAGATATTGAATTTGATTTTAATATCTAAGAAAATATTGTTGAAGTCAAGCCCCTCCTAAGATCAAGTTTAGTGATAATAAACTATCAAAGAAAATCAGTATTCTGAACTAATAGCATTAATTGGTTTGCCTCAAAAATGTGATTAGAGAGAACAGGACAAATCCTCATTCAGAAGAACAACTCAGAAAATAAATTAAGTTCAAAAAACATCTTTCCAGTGTATACAAGAGTGAAAGTAACAAAAACCAGAATATTAAGATGGATGCATGACCACACAAGAAACAAAATTATTGTTACTTATCCAAGAAAAGATGACAAGAATTGATTAAAGTAGTCCAAAGAAGGAGACTAAAGGGACAAATAAGAATAGTAGATCGCACCATGTAAAAAGGGATAAATGCAATCAAGGACAGTAGATGAAATTATTAAAAGAAATCTTATAAATATTCCAGAAAATGTGATCCATGTACTCATCTAGTGGGACAAGGCTATTGTTGTTTCTCCATTGGTCAACAATACCTAACTACAAAGTACTTAAAGTAAAAATACTTTTAAAGAGACTTGTGAGGTACTTACATGAGCAGTAATGACAGAATCATCTCCTTCCTGATCATTTCCAACAATCACACCTTTTCTCCTTTACACGTGTTACAAACATATGTCAGAATTTGAAAATTTACCACACTATCCATTTAAAAAAGTATAACCCTCACTTGTTGATGTCACCAGCAACAGCTCCCTGAAATTCTGTTGGTACTTTCAGCTCAACAAGCATAACAGGTTCTAATATTACCGGTCTGGAAGCTGCATAACACTGTTAAAAAATATGACACTATGAATTAACAAAAAGATTTAGACCATCCAATGTGAAGAAATCAACAGATGATTACAGGGAGAATGTGAGAATTGTTATTTATGAAAAAAAAAATATGGTTAACAGAAATGGAAGGACCTGTCTAAAAGCATAGATAGAAGCCAACTTAAATGCGAGTTCACTGGAATCAACAGCATGAGCAGCACCATCTGTCAAGACAACTCGGAGATTTTCAACTGGATGTCCAATTAAGGCACCACTGTGTGCAAGAGAGAAATTGAGTTACCATAACAAATATAAGGTTAATCATACAAGAAAGACCAAATTGTATATAAACCAAACAAAAGTGTACATGATTGTTATTTGATAGAGGACAATACACTACATGAAAAATCACAAAAATTATCTTTGGAGTTAGACCTAAGAATACATGATTAAGCAAACATTAGTATTTTACTCACGAATTGGCAGCTTCTTTGAAACCCTTCTCAATTGCAGGGATAAAATTTGATGGAATAGCTTGACCAACAAGCAAGTTTTCAAATTCAAACTTAGTTGATGACCCTGCAGGGAGTGGTTCAATATACCTGCAAACACGTTGAATAGAACACACATCAAGAAATAGATGGGGGATCACAGAAGAAGTGGAGCCACAAATAGTTTCAACCAAATTGAACAGTTATAAGAATTTACCAAACATAACATATATCATCAATCTGTTCATATGTAAAACACCATAAACAGATTTTCCAATTCCATGCAGGTGTTCTAAATTATATTTAAGTATATTTACTGAGAAACACGGTTTTTTCTAAGTACTATATCACAAGTATCATATAAACTCATTCAAAGTTCACAAGGAAAAGGTAAAATATGTACAAAGACAGAATTAGGTGCCAAGCAAGCAGGAAATAATTCATATCAAGCATGAACCAGGTTTACAAAACAGTCCCAATTGATGCAATTTTTTGGCCATATTCGCCAAGAGCAATTCTTGAGCACCATGTACTACCGTGACAATTATTTTACCACATTACGTATATTATGATATAAATATTTTAACAGCTTATCTTATGGAATCAGAAAGTAATATATTTACACAAGCTTCGCATCACAAGTATTGTCACTGACATCTGAAAAAAATACATCAACAAAAATTACAAATTTCAATTTAAATGCCCTCCTTTTAAACCATGTTTGTTTTTTGCCTTTTAAGTCAATAACGTATTGAAAGAGAATAGAAATACAGAACAAAAGGATCAAGGCTCCTACAAACAGCGCCGAACAGAATATTGGATGCTAGACCAGGAAGGAATTTAGTTATAATAAGGCCCAAACTGTAGAAACATAGTGCATACCAATTTGTGGTTTGTGAACTGAGGTGTCCAAATTCAGCATTGTGTGAAAAGGATTGTGAACCGAATTGTTTATGAATGGGAAAGATAAGCAGTGGAAAGAGAAAGGTGTAAGGCAGGGCAGTGGTTAGGCTAGGCATAGTAAAAGAAGATGGGAATGGAAGCTGAAAAGTAAATGCTGCTGAGTTTTATTTTCTCTAACATAGTTGTAGTTGAAGAGTGGTGTTATAGAGCTCTGTACAGAACTTTCAATGTTACCTTATTAATGGCAGATGGTGGAAGGCGGAACTCTGCCATACAAACATGCCATTGTAGCCTACAGCACAGCCAAAGTGGGCCTCCCTTCACAAATTGCACAAGGCAATTGGCAAAAACATTCACCATGGCACCACCATTTAAGAGCGTTGAGCACTTCTCTTTATAATAATACTTTATATATTTAATTTATAAGTCTTAACGAGATAAAAATGTTGGTTGTACTAATTTGTAAATTCAAATTGCCTACCGATTATCTATATCCCCTCATACCAATACTTTGTAAGGTCACATACCCAGTACCTGAACCCCATAATGAAGAATTTTGTGAACCCGTTAACAAATCCAGTCCCCAACAAATTAAAAGGATACAATATTGTAGTAGCACCAAAGCCTTACTACATAGACTAAAGCAGACAGGTAAAAGTGGGAATATATCACTTCAAAAAATATCAGCGTAAAACACCTATTTATACAACGCAGCGACAGTACAAGAAATACAAGAGTCTACATGTATTAAAAAATATTCAGTTATACTTCATCAAGATTCACAGTAATAGTTCATAGGCTTTTATGCGGAGATTTCTCTAAACAAGAAAGCAGTGCATGAGCTGAGTATGACATTTTCCAAATATCTGTCATAATTATAGAAACAAGAAGCAGATCCTGTATAATAAAAAATATATAGATTATATATAATTACAATACATTAGAATCGCTTTTATCTATTCTAGTATCATATCTTTATTATTAAAGGATATCAAATATCTTCTATTTATTGATACCTTTTCTTAATATAAATAAAGCATCCATTATGTCTCAAAAACATAAGGTGTCAACTCAATGTCTCTCTCTTTCCTATAGTTTAAAACACAAGATAAATAGAAAATCAACATCAAGTGAGCACAGCCAGACATTTTCTAAAAATTCAATCCAGAAATCACTTAAAAATAGACAGGCACCACAGAGAAGCTAAGAGGGAACTCAAAATGCTAGGGACTAAGGGTGTTTTGTTTATACACGGGCATATCTGACTAGGAAAATCCTTGTTTAAAATTTATAATCCCTCAATAACTATTTTATGATTTTAATGACCACATGAAAAAGAACAAAGAAAAATTCAAAGTCCTATGTGTGGAAAAGAATACTAGTCATATAGTTAGCTAAAAAGAGTTCAAAGTTCAAACGCACATGTTAGAAGCTGGGAATATATGGAGTACTAGCCAAAACGTGTGTACATAAATTTATCTTGAAGCAAAGATAATATTTACATAAAACAAAACAGCAATGCCCAATCAATACTTACCCAATTACCCGCCCATATTGACCTTGCCCTCCACTCTGCTTCTTATGCAAATAGTCAAAATCAGCACGTTGAGTAACAGTTTCTCTGAAGTTAACACGGGGCTTTCCAACTGAAGCATCAACCTTAACAGGTAAAGGCAAACGAATTAAACAACAGAAAAAGCAAAATATTTGGACAACATAAACGAGAAAACAATATGGAGCAAATGGTACCTTGTACTCTCTCCTGATGCGCTCAACATAGATATCTAAATGCAATTCTCCCATTCCAGAAATGATAGTCTAAAAATAGAAGTTTACTAATATCAAGATGAGAATAATGTTATTTCTACTTGAAAGAGAATGATAAAAGAATTAAAGATAACCTGCCCACTCTCCGGGTCCAAGCCAACACGAAAAGTAGGATCTTCCTTTTGGAAGCGATTCAAAGCTTTTGAAAACTGTAAGCAATTCAAGGGGAAAGCCAATCATGTGATAAACCTCAAAGCTGGAACAGGGGGTTGATGTGTTACATAAAATACACTACTCACCTGTCCTCCAGAATCTTTAGAGACCGGCTGAACAGCTAACGACATCACTGGCTCAGGAACATTCATAGAAGTCATTGTGTACTTAACTGAACCATCAGTAAAAGTATCTCCTGATAACCAAGACAATGTTAAGCAAATATATACTCAAAATGAAACCAAAATAAAGCCAGAAATTAACAATGAAGGGAAAGAGATGCCCCAACAAATCTTGAGCTTACATACTCCAGAAAGCACTAGAGGATTTAGTTCAAAGAATCATAACACTGCTTAACTGACATTCAATGATGTAGACAATAAATCCCCACAAAAAAGAAAAACAAAACGAGACAAAAAGAATAAATGGAGTAGCATATAGAGAAAGTGATTGAACATGTAATTCTATAATTTATAATTATGCATTCTGCTGACAGGGACAGACACACAAGGCGATTGAAAACAAAGGTCAAAGTGAAAATTCTTATCAAATTCAAAGTTGCAAAGCACCATGGAATTTTTCAGCAATCTAGTACCGGAAACTAATGCAATTTGATAGGTATTATTGGAGGAAATGCCTACTTTCACCAAGAAGCAGTTCATCTTAATACATTTCAAAGACTGTATGGCTCTAACAAGAGGAAGAGCCAGAATTAGATCTGTGGTGTGGTTTACAGTGTTATATTGTACATTGTTAGAGAGCACGGCCAATAAGTTAAGGACGCCTCCTGGTCTTACATGTCATGAGATTGGGTAGTGTTTATGGGCATCCAGTGAGATTTTTTCATCATTACAGAGAATGGGGATGCAAAAGTTCATTTCAGTATGGAAGCTAGAAAGGTCTCAGTTTTTCAGCAATTCTGTCACTTTCCACAATATATGTGTTGCATTTTCTGTTTCTTTTTCAGGCTCACAAGTGAAATTTATTCTCCGATAAAAATATAATCCTTCTTTTAATGACGAATTGATGATATAAACCACCATCAAAAGATTTACCGCAAACACCTAGCAAAAATAAATTACAAAACCGGAGCAATATAAATTCAAGAAATATATAGGTTGAACCAAAGATAAAAGAATAACCTGATGCACAATCGACACCAAACACAGCAACTATTTGCCCAGCATGAGCCTCTTGAATGTCCTGCAGATTGTTAGAAAAAGAAACTAGAAGTTGTTAGAAAATGGCGAAGAGACAAGAAACAAAACCTCACCATTTTATGTTCAATAAAAGTAAAAATAAATAAAAACTTTTCCGGGAGCATTCAACTCAATAGGAATAATGAAACTCACCTCCATCTCATCAGAATGCATCCGAACTAAGCGTGGAACCTACAATAGATAGAACAGAAGAATGGATTCAGACACAAATTCACAATAATCTTGGAATGCAATGCAAGAAAAGAGACATGCACCTGATCTTACTAATGAGATACTGTACTGTATTTTATTATGTATCCTGCCTCGTACTTGGCTAACAAAACTAAGACTAGGACCAATCTTTGTTGCACTGTTTAGTTTTTCAAGGATCTCTAATACAGACCACCTATTAATTCCCTGTCTTTGGATATACAAAAAGATTCAAGAAAAAAAAGGAAGAGAGATCCAAACATCCTCCAACAAGAACATGCAGGGAGGTTCATTGTAAGATGTGTGGTTAAATTCAATAAAACACCTTCCGGCGTAGGATGAGTTCCTTCAAAAATTAGTCCATAATGCTAGTATGACAGTATCTAGTAAAAGTTTGAATCCATGCACTTAGTCTTTAAGATTTAAAACCATGAACTAACAGTTTCCTTTAAAATTAAACTAAATATTGAAACAACAAAAAAGATTTGAACTAATACTAACGTAGGATGGTCTTCAAAAAAATATCTTGAATAAAATATTCAATGGACTTTTACCTGTTATGGAATGGAAATGAACACGAGGAGAGAAAATACAAAACATGAATATAGAACACAGACAGAAAATCAGGTCCACAGGGCAAAACAGTCATGATGAAGAATTAAAAATTTTCAAGCTAGAACAGTGAAGAGCTATAAAATTACCTTGATTTTCTTGCCAGTGTTTACGTTAACAATAAAATCACCCTTCCGAATTACACCCTCGTATATTCTTCAGCCAAAAAAAAGGGACAATTAACTTATATATAATATAGGTTAACACATTGAAAACAGAAGATAAGCTGAAAATAGTTTGAAATGGGTTAAGAGCCTCCTAATGTGACAGGTACCTTAGATATGTTAACTGACCAAACCGCCCTTCCTCCAACTTGAAAGCCAATGCCACAAGCGGCCCGTCAGGACTTCCAAGCAACTCAACCTAAACAAAAATAGAAAATTACAATGACCCAAGCAAGATAAGAAAGAGTAACTGAAACATGCAGGCATATCACAAACCGATATGACTGTATATCTCCAGATCATGAGTGTGCAGGAAATAGCCTCATATTATCCACAAATGTTATTTCATTCAGCAAATTCGGAAAGAATACAAGCAGGTTGCATCAAAGCCCGGTGTGTGAATATTTTATTAAAGAGAAGTTCTCCAACTACCTTTGGGGTGGTTATTCAATTAGTTAGCTACACAGCTATCACTTGACAGCAGTTCAGTTAGTTGCTTTTCAGTTCAGTTAATTACGCTGCTGTCACTATGACAATTGTATCCTCTAACCCTACAAAGAGTTACGTGAGATTTCGCACAACCTCAACGTAAAATTTGCTTCTATTCATTTTAAACTCATTCCAAGCTCACATTCAGCCAACCTTGTTACCATACTTCCGAATACCCAAACTGAAATCATAAACCTTATTTTCTATTGAAAAATAATTTTTTTATCGAGAGGATCCTATACATTTCTAATCTACTCTTCTTTTAAAAGGCAGTGAGTTATATTTTCAAATTCTAAAGCAATTTGACTATTACCATGATATAAATCTCTGTTATGTCAACTTTTATTTTGGAGTTGTATTTCTTCCTGGCTAGTGACATAAAATATTACAATACATGCATTATTATGGTTTCATTAAAGATCACATGCATAAATTATTATGTTACTATTGATACTTTTTCATTATTTGAATGGAGTTACATTTGATTACGTAGAACACATTCAAAGTAGTACATCTATAATTCATGATTCAAAAATATGGCCTTTTTATTTAAAACTTAAAATGCAATATAAGACAATCACAATAACTATATTCTATTAAACCAAGACAGATCAACTTTCAATGAATCAGGTACCTTCTCTTCATTCTTAGTTTGGTCAAGGGCATAATTACTAACTTCAATCGGACATGGCAAATAGCTAAGTACACCATCCAGAAGTGGCTGCACCCCCTGTATCAGCAACAGAAGATTAAAAATGAGATAGAAGGTAACAACTATAACAAGTAATGAATACAATGAAATCTTGAATGCATGGGAATTGATAGATAATCAAAATATTCACATTTACACAATCAATATCAAGTATCAATTTAAGAAAGCATAATGAATGTCCGTTATGTTACATAATAAGAGGGCAATAAAAGCAACATTGCATTTGAGTTAGCAGAGATAAATGCAAAAGAGGAATATTAACAAAATGCAAACAAACAAAAATGTATCAGAGAATTCCTGGAACAAAGCCGTCATAAAGGAAAAAAAATCTTCCCAGCTTTCAAAAAAATAAATAGATAGGAGATCAGAGAAGTTCAGAAAAGAAGAGGATAATGTAATGTGACTACATATGTAAAACATTCCACTACAAAACCACTGCAAGGGAATGATTTATATAATAGCTAATTTAAAAAATAATATTATTATTATTAAGGTCATAAGGTAATTAGAATTTATGTTAGTTAGGCCTTGATCCGAAATGTTATCAGACCCAAAAAGCCCAATGTTGCATATATACACACTCACCATTACGGTAGTTGTATGTGTATCACACTAGGTTGGCAAGACAGCTTCAAATGGATTCAAGGTGCATTTGAAAGAGCTTATTTGCAACTTATTAGGACTTGTGACATAATTACTAGTATAAGCATTTGGAAAAACATAAAATAGCTTATGATATGTCAACACGTTAAATTTTAGCTCATTTCAATAGGCTACCCAGAATAGTTTATGTAAACAACTCACAACTTATATGAAAAAAGTTGTACTCTATTTTATTATAATATATTATAATAAAAGAAAATAAGAGAATTTATTTTCTCTCTCTGTCTTTTTGTTACATTGTTTCACTCTCTGGTTTGTTATTTCCAACTGTCCCCCGTTGGTAAATTTGTTTTGGGTGTTTTGGTCTTTTCACTTTCAAGGGTAGCTTCTATAAAGGCTCCCTTTGTATTCAGCTTTATACAAGATAGAAATAATAAAATATATAACAACTTATGCATAAGTACTTATAAGATATGCACTTATTCAATAAGCCCTTAATTAAATTGTTTTCCAGAACACGTCCTCAATTATAAACATAACATCTTATACAGACCCAAACTAAATTAGACCAAAATCACAACATTAAGTCAACTCGTGGAAAAGAAATAACACTGCATAACTAGATAAAGGGGAGGGAATAAAGAAGGTAATGACTATGCATCCATATACAAACGGAAAGTAATTATTTCCATCATTTTACAGCTGAAAAAAATACAAATGGAAAGTAATTCAATTATTACCTTGTTTTTGAAAGCACTGCCCATGAATACTGGTATAAATTTCTGTGCTACGGTAGCCCTACGAACTGCTTCCTACACACAAAAATTTTAATGACAATAATGAAACTATTCGAAAATAAAACATGAGGGATCTCAGGGATAGAGGCTAACAAGTGCTATTTATAACACCCTAAATATTTCTAGAATAAATGTGTGTTTGGACAGAGAGATATGTAGAATAAAATAAATTAAATGACAAGTTTAAAATTTTATAATGTGTGTAACAATAATGATTTCTAGAACAACTAAAAATTGATGCATTTATAAATTTTATAAATAAACAATAAATAATAAATTAAAAGATAACAATATTTTGACTTTGAGAGAATGTGTTAGGGGGGAAATTGTAAGACAAAAGTGAGAATAGCTGCATGTCTCAGTTAGGGTGAAATATTTTTTTGAAAATAAGTCAGTCAACTTATATGCATTCAACCTGACTCAATTTTTACCATATATATTTGGGGGCTAATTTTAACCACACTTAATCTCTTACTTTAATATCTTATTCTTATCTAAATATCTAACCGATAAGATCAATTGCATGGCTTTCCTCCTCCGCATAGTTACACAACCAAGAGGACATATTTTGATTTATCATATTTGTATGGTTCATTTAATTTAACTTTTCTATGTTTGTTTTACTAATGTCTAACAGAAACTAAAATGTCAACACTCAACATATTATAATTTGTTTAAATTTCTAGATTACAATTTTTAATTTATTCCCTGCATATAATTTCTTGGCCAAAAATTTTGATGAGGAAAAATTAATTTAATTATTATCTTATATACATGCATATTTATCTATCTATCTATCCATATTTATATTTATTAAAAGGAAAAACTTATACATCTTAAGAGAGAAATTTAGGACGTCACATAAAAATATGTTAGAACTAAATTTCAAATTTAAGGACATGTATAAGAGTAGTATTAGTTGTTACTGACTCAGGCAATTAATGTTAATTAGCTTTTATTTAGGAGATTATCTTTTAATAATAGTGTACTTCATATAAATATTCAACTATATGTACTAAACTTCTGAATAAGAGACAATTTTTCATCAGTCCTAAAACCCTTTTCTAATTATATTTGGTATCAGTGACTTGACCATCCTTAGCACCACTGCTTCACTGTTACTTCTATTGCTCTATTCACATGCAAATAGGGGTCTGAGTAGATTATCTTTTGAAATAATGCCTTTTCTCCATCACAAGCTAACAGATATATATGCCTTACTTTTTTTATGCACATCTAGGATGCTCAAACCATAAGGTCCTCCATATTTTCAGAGAACAGGCTAGGAAACTAACTGATAGAGCTTAGTAGAATAAATATGATGCATGCAACTCAATGAATCAAATATTTAACAAAAAAAAATACTACGAAAAAAATAATTGTTCTACACACCTCAAGATCAGCAGCTGATATGGTCTCATCGCCAAGAAAAGCTTCAGCAAGTTTATCATCAACTTCTGAAACAGTTTCTATAAGTTCACGTCTTTTTTCTGCCACCAATGCTTCCATATCTGCAGGCACATCTTCAGCTACAACTTTTTCACTGCAATAAGCAGCAATAGTGTAAAGCAAAAGAATAATGCCAGAGGAGATTTCATCATACGAACACACAATGCAGAATGTTATGAAACATACCCACTTGAACCATGAAAATAGTAGGCTTTTAACTGCACAAGATCAACTAGTCCCTTAAAATCTTCTTCCAAACCTATTGGAACTTGCATTGCAGCACTATGATGTCGAAGCTTAGATCTAGCCTGAAAAATTTTTTTAAAGAAAAAAAAAACAAAAAATAAGAAATGGTCTCAAAAAGGTAACAATTTTAAATCAAAATATAAGGCTGAGAGAATTTTTAAAAAGCACAGGGTTGGTATAAAATAAATACTAGAGGTTAATAAATCATAAAACTAAAATTAATAGTTTGACTTGCATAATGCTAAAATCAATATTAAGACAGGATAGCCTCTGCGTATAAAAACAGAATCACAGATGATTTTTAATCATGACCAATGTTTATAACAGCTTTGAAAGCATTGGAAAATCAACTTTATCAAAATACCCACTTTCTCAAACGCCAGTGGACCAATGAAAAGGGTGTTGGAAGGATATAAGTCAAAGAGGATGGTACCGCTCTAGTACCATGTTGAGAAGGGAGAAACTGAGAAGGAATATAATGAATTCTATGTGTCGGGTACACAGGAGTATTCTTATTTATAATGAAAAAAAGAGATAAATAAATAATGAACAATAATCAATATCTAATAATGGGTTGGTAAGATGTTTCTCTATAAAATCATATCTCACATTTTAATGTAATCAAATAATATCTCTAACATAATCAATTGATATCTCTAGCAAAGGGAATGACTAAAATTGTGTACATGGCACATAAGCAACGGTAGTGTTGTCTACAATGACTTCCATAGATCTCAAATGCACCTGATTTAACACTTTCCATGGATCAGCTCCCATCCGATCAAGTTTGTTGATAAATGCAAGTCTTGGAACATCATATCTTCTCATTTGCCGATCAACAGTAATGGACTGACTTTGCACCCCACCAACACTACAAAGAACGAGAATGGCACCATCAAGGACACGCAAAGCCCTCTCAACCTCAATGGTAAAATCAACATGACCAGGTGTGTCAATAATGTTAATCTGCAACAACACATTTCCCAGGATATTAAATATAAATTATATGCAAGACAAAGAGGGAAAAAAGACATTTTCTCAAATGGCTAGAAGAATATACCAATTACCTTTTAAGCATACTACAAGCAAGAAAAACAAGTTGTCCATCAAACTTTCAACATTTCTGATTGACTTCAAGATACAATTTGCTTTGGTTTAACACCGTTTTTTGGTTTCACTATATTCCCCACCCGTTTCAGTCATGCATGACCAGAGACAGAGTAACTCTCAATCTTTTATATTTCATAATTAATCAATAATCATAACCACAACTAAAACTGATATTGATAACAACAATAACGCCCAAATTCCAAACTCTGATTCCTGTTACTTCAAAACCTCACACCACCACCTCAAAATTCATTAAAACTTGATAAGTAATCATAATAATTAATACTGATAATAAAATTAGTAGCAACAGCAGCACTCAAATGGACAAATCTCAATTCTCCCTTTATTTTTCTTGTTTCTCATTAGTTCAAAATTCAATTCAATTTGAACAAAATCAACTAACGTCACAAACTCTTCATCTCTTCCAATTTTATCGGAAATAAAAAAGAAACTTAAATTTTAAACATCGTCACCACAATAACTTTTACAGTCTTTCAATCAATCAGAATCTTAAACCATTAACTATTGTAAAAATCAACACCGCTATACAATCTCTAATTGGATGACGTTCTAAATATTTGTCCACTGTATATGCATTCAAATTTAAAAAAAAAAAAAAAAAAAAAAAAAAAAAAAAAAGAAAAAAAAATAAAAAAAAACTCTTCCATATAAGGACTTCTAACAAAGAAAAACAAGAAGAAAATTAACTTCTCCATAAGCTAAAATTAGCTTACCCAAAAGTTAAAAGTAAGAATTGAAAGAAGATATATGTAAGAACTTCTACAAATTAGCTTATGCATAAGCTAATTTGAACTTATGAAGAAACTAATTTTAATTTTTCTTTGTATGTTTTTCTTCTAGAAATCATTACAGAAAAATATATCCAACCAGGCCCTCACTACATAAACTCCAAATTCCTCCTATTCCTTCAAAACCTCACTAACACCACCTCAAAATTCAATCCAATTCAATTCAATTAGAAATCAAAGAGCATAGCAAACTCTCCCCACTTTATTTAACTACTTCAATTCAACAGATAGTGACGTTTACAGCAACAAAGTCAAACCTTATAGTCCTTCCAAGTGCAGTAGGTGGCAGCAGACTGAATTGTGATTCCCTTCTCCCTCTCCAAGTCCATGGAGTCCATCTTGGCGCCAACGCCGTCCCTGCCCCTCACCTCGTGGATCTCGTGGATCCGACCCGTGTAGTACAGAACCCGCTCCGTCAGCGTCGTCTTCCCGGAGTCGATGTGCGCCGAGATACCGATGTTGCGGAGCCGCTCCATCGACTCTTTCCACCATGGATCCTTCTCCGCCTTCGCACGCGCCGCGTTACCGGCCGAAAACTGCCGGAGCTGGAAGGAGCCGCCCAGGAGGAACGCCGCCGGTGACCGCGACGCGGTGGAGCAGAGTGCGTAAAGGAGGCGCGGTGCGGAGGACCGGGACAAGCGTGCCATGGCGGGTGGAGGGTTTTTGGCTGTATCTTCTTCAGGGTTTTGACTAAGGAAATGGAACTAAAACCCTAATCCTAGAGGAATGGGTTCCAATTTCCAACATCGATCTGTTCCAGTGTATAAACGTTGTTACTACAGTTTTCAATATTCTAATTTTACTATTTTAAATTAAATTACTTTGTAATACATAATAATAATAATAGTAATAATAATAATAATAATAAATACTCCATAACCTTCTTCTTCTTCTTCTTTTGAAAGGAACTCGAAAATATTCTCAATAATATAAATCAAACAACTTTCCAAATCTAATATGTAATCAAGAATAATTTTTTTCATAAAAAAATTATATTATTTTTTAATTTAATATACTAATTTTAAATATTAATTAATTTTCTTAAGTGAACAATTTAGGTATACTTTTTTTTCTCTTTAACTCAATTTTTATGTGTTTATCACATTTTGAAGATTATTTCACTTTTAATTTTCTATTAGAAATTTTTTTAATAATATTATTTCTTTCTTTGTTGTCTTAAAATTGTTTTAGACTTTTATGTAAACTTTTTATTTATATAATTTTTTTCTTTCAATTTACGGAGAAATTCCAATTTATGAATGAAAACATGAAAATGTTATTCTTTAATCAGTTTCTTTCAAATAAATTTTTGTTCTCGTTCCTCTGTAATAGAGAAATTTTCTTATTTTTATAAAAGTGTCTATCAATTAAACTTTTTTTTTATTTCTGAACTATTTTGAGTGTGTAGGGTTGATGTTTTGTTGCAACAAAAGCTAAAAGCTATCTTACAGATTATTCAATTACTAAAAATATCATAGCAATTTCAAAAAAAAATATTAATTAGTGTAATAAAGTTAATATGATAACTGGAGGTAAATCATTTTATTTTTCAAGTTTATCATTTTTGTTCTTTTTGGTGAAAATTTACAATTATGCTTGTTACTTTGAAATCAAATGATATTTTCTTTTTTATAGTCCAAGGATAAAATAGTATGCACTGAATCAACCACTTTTTTCAACAAATTATATTACATTAAAGTTTTACATTCTTACAAATATTAATATTTAACAAAAACATATTAGCAATTTTACTTTCTCGTGTATAGCATGGGGTGCACATGTAGTTATATAGATATTCCGATTGATAGTGCATCAAAATGTAAATTTTTTTTAAGTGTTTCGTGAAAATTTTGCTCTAAAAATCACAACTACTTAAAAGTAAACATTTAAAATATTGAAATATATTGAATAAAATAATATGGAAATTTAGCTTAAGAAAATAAAAAATTATAGGAATAGAAATGAAGTAAGCTGCTTAATAGTAATTTAAATCATTCTTAATTGAATGTATAAAAAATATCTACTATCTGAATATACTGGTTTAAGCTAGAGAAATTACTTATTAAATTGTTGTTTCCTATTGACCCATAAAGTGTTGGAGAGTTTTAGTCTTTAAGATACTTCCAAGACAGCATTATTCAAAAGTTTCATGATTCTTCTCTTATACGACGATTTTTGTAGATAATTTTTTTAAAAGAAAAAATCTGACCCTCTTATAAACTACTTTATATGGTGATAAAAAAAATATTAGTTTGTCTAATGTTTCCTCCTTATTTTATTATATGGGTATCATAAGAATAGTTATTTTCTTCATTTTTATTCCCTTCATCACCATTCTTTAATAGTCTTAATAAAGGATTTATTTTCTTCCAGTAAATTTATTTCTTCTCTTTTCATTTGTTTTATTTTATAATCTAACAATACTTCTATTATTTTTTTATATTATATATATATATATATATATATAACTTTTATATCTATTTGATAAATTTTAATTATCTTTTGGCAATTTTTTCTTTAAATATAATCTTATTTTCTTATTTGGTTCTCAATTCTTAAAACATACAACTTTCTTTTGATCTCTCATATGAATATTCACTAGTAGAAAAATAGGTTTTAACGTCTCCTTTTTACGGCGGGTTAAAGAGGTAAACAATGTAGTCAGAAACGCGGTGACATTTCTGTAAATAAATGAATAATCCCACGTCGGTTGGAACAAACAACCGTCATTGACCTACTTATAAAAAAGAAAAATTCAAATTTTTAAAAGTTGTAAAAGACGCGTGAATCCCACGTCGGTTAAGAGGCCTTAGTCGACGTGGAATTGTTGTCTACTACGTCGGCTAAGTCCTCATAACCGACGTGGTGCGTACTGTATGACAAATTGGGGAAAATTAGGGAAAAAAGGTGAAATTAGGCACATACCACATCGGTTCTGGGCTTTGTAACCGACGTGGTGTATTAACAGTAATTTTTTTTAAATTTCAGGGCATGCACCACGTGGTGCTTCTATTTTATTTCAAACGCGCCTTTTTTTCTTCACTTTTCTTCTTCTCCGCTGCGCGCGTATTCTTCCAGGCACTGTTCCGGCGTCTTCTCCTGCACTTTTCGACCTCCATTTACACCTCATTCTACTCCATTTTGCTTCCCCTTGTTCGCATTTTCGAGAGCTTCGATTTGAACGATTCTATTTTCGATTTCAAGTCCGTTGGTGCTTCGTTTGGTTTGAAGCTGTGCGCCATTCTTTCTCTTCCATTTTCTTTTACTTTTACTGATATTGTTATTGTATTGAGCATTTGTTTGTGATTTGTGGTTTTGGTAGGTTTCGTTTGGCCGATTTGGGTTTGTTTGTGTTGTTGGTTTTGGCATCACCACTGCGGGTTCGGTTTTGGCATCACCACTACGCTACAAGAGGTGTGTTTTTATCTTCTTTGAAATGGAAGAACAATATGTGTTGAATGTTTATCTATATCATTAGAATGCTTGTTCAAATTAGAATGTTTTG
>Ga0209489_100223_pt1 | contig 94596 bp, 53 predicted proteins | sample SiratrowhiteBW_FD_187527 | JGI IMG/M metagenome (GOLD analysis project Ga0209489, IMG submission 187527) | Root nodule microbial communities of legume samples collected from California, USA - Siratro white BW (SPAdes) (version 2) | ecosystem: Host-associated > Plants > Roots > Nodule | place...
TTTATAATATATATATATATATATATATATATATATATATATATATATTATAATTAATAACAACATTTAAACCTCTGTTATTCATGATAAATTAAAATACAACTCACAAAACTCCATCTTAATCTAAAGTTTTCAATCATGAAAGACATTAAATTAATAAAGACTTAAATAATAAACTTTCCTTTTAACTTTGAAAGATCTAAGTAGTCTAGGCACTGAAATGTAGGGATTTGAAGTGAGAGGCTGAAGCTGAGAAGCAGTGTGTGAAACACACACAGACGCACATATCATCAACGGACTGCTGGCTGGAAGGTTCCCTGTGTTTCTGACCTCTAAAGGTAAAAGAAATGTGTTAAGATTGATTGTCTAATCAGAGCTGGTGGGAAACACTGCGTTCTGCAGAAGTCAGCAATGGTGCTGCAGTAGATGAACTCAGCACTTGGCCAGTAGCTGCAAGGGGATTGTGATATCCTTGTAAGGGATGGACTAACATCTCTTTATAATGGCTTGTGAGACACTTTTTGGACATGATAAGCCTTTGGCATGTGAGACGTGTCTACTTGTTCAATAAAAAATAAGTTTTGGTTCAGATACCTCTCCAACATGGTTGGACATGTGCCAAGAAAGTGAGTCGACACCTACCCTTGCCTAAACACATCCCAGACACTCCTATAAATATTTTTAAAAGTCAACTTATCCTATAAATATTGCGAGGCTCAGCATTTTTTCCGAAGTTCATTATCATAAGACTGAACTTGTTTTAACTTAAGAGATATTTTTCATCTTCTTGGGATTATGAAATGATCATCATATGAAAATTATGAAGTTTAACTTTGTCTTTAGAAAGTGAATGTATAGAAATCTTATTTCTCATGCTGCATTTTATATTTTGGACATCAGTCTGGTGTCTGTGTTGGAGTTCATAGGTGGATATTGACCGATAATAAGTATTGCATTAGGGCCTAACTGACGAATTATTATAGTGTTGTACAGATTGACAATCCTTGTAGTAAGCTCATAAATAGCTTAAGCTATGTTGTGCACATATTGAATTTTGTTATGCTATGGTTTAGCATAACATTGATCCTCCTTATATTGCTGTAATGTGCACTTATGTCACTCCATTATCAACCATATAAACATGTGCCATTGTGTCGTTTATTCGTGTTTCCTGTTTCCAAAGGTTAATCATTATTTATTGACGTATGAATTGCAGGCATTTGAACATGGAGGTTTGCTGAAGCTAATGCTCAAGAGATGTCTTCGCTGTTGAACAATCCACCAGTCAACTATATGACTCATCCCAGTCCACTTCATGGTAATGGGTCAGAATTAGCATTCACTCATTGCTTTGTACTGCTAATACCTCTACTAATTGGGATTGTGGGTTGAGCTGGGAATGGGTGTTACATAAATCCTGTGTTTCCCGAGGATGCTACAAAGGTTCTAAGGGAAGTGAAAGTGGAAGTTTCATAGTGAGGATAAAGCGCATAGAAACATGTTGGTAACCTAATTTCTTTTATTGACGTGCTTGAGGGTTAAGCATTTTCGTTACAGTTTTATACTCTGATCCTCCTAGTGAGGGAGTTTTGGTTCTCACATCACATGTCATTAATCTTAGGCCTGAAATCATGAGGTATTGGAAATTTGAAACAAACTATTCATGGTGTACTGGATTCATTGAGAAGACGATAATGCGGAAAGAGGAAAGGCAACTACATTTTCTGGTAAGGTGTCTTTTTAGGCTTATCCAACAAAGAGACTTCGTGGGGGTAAATTGATTTTAACAATACTTTAACATTATTATAGATGATGTAAAGGTAATACAGACATTTATTAAAAGCGTGTTTAATTTACTGTGCGTCATATCCTATATATATATATATATATTTTAAATCTTTTATCTTGGACTGACAAGGATATAACTTGTCATGTATTTTTATTAATAATGAAAAATCAAAGCGGAGGTAGTTATTAAAATAAACCATGTTTTTCTTAAAGTGAATCTAAACATGTTTTTCTTAGAGTGAATCTAATCAAGATTGACATTGTTATGTATTTTTATAAACAATGGAAGGGATCATGTATTTAATTTCTAAAGTTTTCGTATCTTTAAAGATTTTGCATTTTTTTAATTTACATTTAGAGCATTTTTTTAATTAACATTTAGAGCATTTTTTTAATTAACATTTAGAATTTAGAGTATGAGATGGTGTAAATGACTAATGAATGAAAATAATGTAAATTGCACTGAAATTATAAATTGCTTATGTGAATTTTATTTTTTGAAAGTGAATTTTATTTTCTGCTAAAAAAGTATTGAGTAAAAGATTATGTTACGATCGTGTCTTGTAAATAATCAATGGTCGCACACATTTTAGATAAACTTAAATTTATTTATCGTGGTGTATTTATAATAAAACGTGAAGTATAGTAGAAATATTGGGTCAAGTAAATGGGTTAATGATTTATACACTTTCAAAAAGGACAAAACTGGTAGGTGTATAAAATAAAGGAGGAGAGTGCTAATAGGAAAAATGTAAGCTCCGTAAAATGAGTCATAGACTTTTTTTTCTTCAAGAAAAATGCGGTACCAATATGAAAAACAAGTGTTAAAGTTAAGACTGCACCTCCATAGTGACTTTCTATATCTTCATAATTTTAAATATTTCTATTTTAATCTTGAGGAAAAGACGAAAATAACTTTTATTAATGGTAACTGCGATTCATTTTTTTCTTCACTTTGCGGGTTGTACAAATCGCAATATAATTAAAAAATAAATATATTGTGGATTGTACAACCCACAATTATATTTTCTGCACCTTTACATTGTGGGTTGTACAATCCGTAATACAATTTTTTTTAAATACATTGTGGGTTGTACGACCTGTAACAATTTTTTTAAAATGCATTGCAGGTTATACAACCCGCAATACAAATTTTTTTTTAAATGCATTGTAGGTTGTACAAACCGCAATACATTTAGAAAATGTTTTGTATTGCGGGTTGTACAACCCGCAATGTATTTAAAAAAAATTGTATTGTGGATTGTACAACCTGCTGCTGTGGTATAGTGGTGGTTATGATGTTAGTTTTACACCTAATGGTCAAAATTTGTGTTGCGGGTTGTACAACCCGTAATGTAAAAGGTGTAGAAAAAATAATTGCGGGTTGTACAATCCGCAATACAAAAAATATTTTAAATACATTGCGGGTAGTACAACCCGCAAATAGAAGAAAAAATAAATCCCAGTTATCATCAATGAAGACTATTTTCGTCTTTTTTCAAGGTTAAAATGGAAATATATTAAAATTTTGAAGGTGCAAGAAGTCAATATGGAGGTGTAGGAAGAATCACTCTAAAGTTAAAAGTGTTAGTATAGCCAAATGGACCGGGATCTTTTAGAAAAGAAATGCAGTGCAGATATGAAAAAGAACTGTGTTAAAAAGCAAAAATACTGGCCAACCTAATTAGTGTAGTTTGTTTAGAAACAAAAAGATGGTATGTGTAATCATAATCATATTTAACTAATTAAGTAATATACATACTTCTTCATTTACAAAACTATTGATAAAAAGAAATAACAATAAGACAACTATTGGGTTGTTTCTCTCCTTACGAGATCCAAACCTATTATGTTTTGGTGTGTTCATGACACATGACGTACGTAATATAATGTATCATTATAATTAGGATAATAGGCTAACCCTAAGTGTGTATAACTGTATTTGCAATCTTGAGAGCATTGGTGTGTAGAGAAGTGTGTGAAAAGAGAGAGAAACACAATTTGTAGCTACTTCCTATAGCAACTTGTGTTGATTGTTTTTAAGATCGAATGGTAAAACCTTGTCTGATCGAGCTGCAATTTTCATTAAAAATTCCTCACTTATAATTCTTCAATCTGGACGGTGGGATTGTCTACTGGAAGTTTATAGAAGCGCCAGAATTTTTGTGAAGAGCTGTTGTCTGCAAGGAAGTTCCTATTACCGTCAGTCTTGGTTGTTTTGAAAATCCAATAGTGAAATCTTCTCCAATTGCTCTGAAATTTTTACTGGAGTTTTACCACTCACAGTTCGTTGTTTTGGACGGTTGAATTTGAGATTGGAGTTCTAGTTTATTTCCAGAAAACTCGTGAACAGTGGCTATTTTTTTGGTGACGAGATTCTTGAACTCTTCCTTATTAAATTTCAATTTATTAGTATTATGGGCCATTGTTGGTGACCATTTGAGGATTAGGAGGAGTTGTATTGATATGCTCTGTGATTGGTTTTTGTGAGACTAATTTTACTTTCGTTTTGATATTATTGGAGTATTTATTGTCTCGTAGGATAAGTGGCATGAGTAGGACTCCGTAAATTGTGTGAGAGTATTAGCTTTTTGTGGGAGTGTGGTGGCAGACTGTGTGCGTAACCCCTCTTTTTTTGTGTGTGAGAGACGGGTGAAAAGAGTGATTTTGAGAGGTGGAGTGAGAAAAGTTAAAGAGAAAGGATATGTTGACACCCTTCACTTTTAACTTATATTTGACAATGGGTTTGTCCTGTCGTTGTATGTGGCAAGGGTTTTTTTGTAAACTGATCATTTGAAGCGCGTAATTTGATCCAGTTGTCCTATGTGGCAATGATGTTTTCATGAAGACATGAATTGAAGGCACACTTGATTAAAATGAAATTGAAAAGAAGAGGTGTGTGAGAACAGAGCTGGTGTGCAATAAAGACGATTAAGAGCTAGGGTTGAGCGTTCGTTGGACAACGAGAGATAGGGTTGCATGTTTGTGCGATGACGAGAGCTAGGGTTATGCTGTTTGAGAGAAGAGGTCGCGGTGAACGGAAATAGAGCTTTAGGGTGACCGCAAGAAGAGAAGGAGTTTGTAGTGGTGGTTTTGGAAGTGAAATAGTTTCGTCTTCAACATTTGTAAGTAGTTTATTCATTGTGTTGTTTAGTGTTTAGGTTAGCAATGTTTAGGGCTTAGGATTTAGGTTGACAATGTATGGTTGAATAAGGTATTTCTCTGTGGCATTGTTGAAAACATTTTATTTGTGAAAAAGGTTGAGAAGGTCTGGCATGGTTGAAAACGCTTGATTTGTGAGCAAGGTTAAGAGGTTTTGGCATTGTTGAAAACACTTCATTTTTTAACTAAGCTCAGAAGGTTTGTTATTGTTGAAAGAGAAAACGTTTTAGTTGTGAACAAAGTTCAATATTTTCCACTTTGTGATGTAATATATTGTTACACAGATAATCATTTTTTGAGTTATAGAACAAAATAAATGAGGCAAGGAAGTTCGTAAACACACTTTTTTGGGGGAAAAGACTGAGAAGTAACATATTTAAATGATTTTGACGTGGGAAAGGTTGGTGTAGAAACAGCTAGCTCCAGACGGGGGGTTTGAATGGAACCTGAACTCAATTCTGTATAAATAAAAATCACCAAGCAAGATTGTCCAAGGTAAGAATATATAAGCATAGATGAAGCAGTTGTATACTGGTTCACCCTAATTTCTTGGGCTATGTCCAGTTCTCCCTTGAACAATCCGTTTAAGAGGTTCCACTATATCATAATGGTTATAACGAGTACACAAACCTCTCCAGGTTATAACGAGTACATGAACATCTCTAGGTTATAACGAGTATACAAACCTCTCCAGGTTATCACGAGTATACAAACCTCTCCAGGTTATACCAGTCTCAATTTCCCCCTGAGATCAAGATCACTCAAGATTGAAATAAACACTCTAAAAAATTGAGAACAATAAAAGCTCACAAGGGTTTACTTCACAATGGTGAAGAGTTACACAATGGTTTCACACAACTCAAAGCTCTATATGCTCTCAACAACAAATTAACAATAGACACTCAGTAGTAGATACTCTAGTTCTATAATGTGTTGTATGATGTATTTCTCTTTTTGTTTTTTGTTCTTCAACTTGAAACTGCTCCTCTATATGTAGGTTTTTAGAAACTAGCCATTGAGATGTTTGAATAGAGCAATCTTAACTTTCTGATGTATGAAGCGCAAACTAGAAATATTTCTCTAATTTTTATACTGCATTAAACTTGATTAATTCTGTATCGAATATGAAATAACATAGAGGAATTATCTTTGAGATACTCATCAATAATTTAAATAATTTTCATTATGAACAAATTTGAACGTTAAAGTACATTATGATATAAAATTAGTTAATCACATCAATAACATAATAGTAAGAAAACTTATCTCTTCATGGACCATGTGTCTGCACAATGTATATAAGTCATCAAATATAAATGTATACTTGAGTTTTGTTATCATCAAAACTTTATCAAATGATTTGATCCTCTAAAGGAACTTTAGACCGTCTAATGTTCAACAGTTGGGATGTAGCAGTTGCCAAACATTCATCATAGGTAGCCATGTAATTGACCACTGCTAACCAGAGATATTAGACTTATGTTATTGAGTTATAGTTCATTTATGTTGGATTGGTTGAACTTAGTCTTGTGATTTTGGTATCCTAGTGTGGTATTTGAGCTTGATGTGTGAATGTGTTAGTTGTGTATTGAAATTGAAATTGGTTTGGAAGTATGCGATGTATTTGAGTAGTGGATTGTGGATTGAAAGATCAATTTCTTTTATGTTATTTGGTCTTATATAATTCGTTTCATTTTTTGCAGGATTACAATGACATTCTGAATGTGTTGTTCATGATAAATTGGAATTCGAAGACAAGATTTGTTATGTAGTTTGAATAATTGTTTTTATGAAATTATGACATCATTTTTTTAAGTTTATCTTGAATGTTATATTGTTATATTGTTTTATGACATCATTTTTTTTAAGTTGATCTTGACTGTTATATTTTTAAGTTTACCTATGTGGGTACAATGAAGTATTTATTTCTTAATACTGTTATATTGTTGATATTTTTTTTTGTTTTGTCATGGGCCTTTAAACATTTGTTATTCCTAAAAATAACGGGAGAAATGAGGGGTAAATTTCCACGAATCATTCATTTGAAAGATGTCAAAATAGGTGATACTAAAGTTGATTCAACTTTGAATCCAAATTTGGTAAGTGTTTCAAGTGTAATTTTTTTTGTTGAATCATCTTCATATTGTTGATTGTTGGCAATTTATACTATGAGCAAGTTGTTGGTCAATTATTAGTGTTCAATGAAGAGCTTGAAAAGGATACTGTGAAAGACACATTACAAGAAGGTACGGGAAAAGCAAATGAAAATAAAAAACAAAACCATGATTTATAGAAAGTGTGTGAAGAAATTAAAGAAATGGATAATATTATTGAAGCACAAGATGAAGTCATTTTGAAGCTTAGGAACAAGGTAATTCAATTGCATAAATTGGTGCAACAGGAACCAACATCTCAACCCCCAGATGACATTCCCTCTCCCCTAATAGTGTAAGCGTTTGCACTTGATGTATGTCAACCAAGTACATGTACAAAAGGGAAGGGAAAAGAAATAGCAACCGATGATACGGTGTCGCAACCAATCTCAAATCCAAATGGAGAGGATTTGTCAAAAGAAGGTGCATGTGACATCATTCATAGCAGTGAAGGACAAGGGGATAAAATTGTTGAAAATCCTTCAAGTAATTTGGTTGTATGAATTAAGCATAGAGATAGGAAGCGTGTTAAATCTCTTCTTGTACAAAGTCCTTGGACTACATATACTAGGAAAATAACAAATGCTTCTTAGTTTGTTGGTGAATTGATTGCTTTGATTGTAATGGAAGTATTTGGACGACTTTGTTCTTAGTGCATCATAAATATATATTTTGGAAGTTGTTAGTGCGTTATGTTTCCATTATCGACATATGTGTGGAATGTTCAAACATAATTTACCATGTCATAAGTTTAGGAAAGTAATTATAGAGTAAGCTGTATATTCTTGTCTTAGTTTGAGGTGTTGTTTTATGATTGATTGATAGGCAAGATGACTTAAAGAGAAGTTAATCCATGAAGTTTCAGTAAATCGATTTTGACTATCATAGTCATGGTGATTTTGGCAGTGTTGGGAAGGGAGAGGGGAAGGTCTTGACAAAGTAAGGTGAGGACATAAACTGTGACGACAATGTTGTGCATAATCCTTATTCACCAAATGTAAAAGATTGGGCATGGAAATTTTGGCAATAAGAGCCTAGTTGAACACATATCGAATGACAATCATAAAGAGAGTAAAAAAAAAAATATAAGATACAAGAGTTAAATCTCAGTCAAAGTTGGTGTTGGTATAATGTAACAAAAGAAGTTAAAATGAGGAATTCGTTCTCATTCAGCCCATGTGATTTCTGTTGGCTAAAGTACATCACAAGTGAATACATATGAAGTCAAGGGTAACCTCTGAGCTATTGTGAGCACAGTCCCACTAGTAATAAATACAGTACAATAAAAAAGTTATTCATACGAGTTAAATGTCACTCAGCCTTGGTATTGTTAAAATGTAAATAAATCAAGTTCAGTTGATGAATTGATCCTCGTCCAGACCACGTGATTTCAATTGCCAAAAGTACATCACAAGTGTACAATTATGAAATCATCTTACGTATTATAGTATGGGTAATGCATTTGATGAAGCGAGTACTAATTCGCTTCAACGACTCTTTGAGGGTGCTCTCAGGAACAAATTCGCCCTGGTGATGCATTTGTTGATGTAGCAAATGATGTGTGCTCATGAGTGGCTTGGTCTCGACCATGAATTCATTGAAGCAAAAACTAAGTTGCGACAGTGAATCGTTAGATTTTCATTTAGTATGCTCTATAGAAGGAAACTGCTGCGGCGAGAATAACGTCGTTTGTTGGTCCAGTGTTTGTTAGAGATCCTTGCGGAAGGTGCGTTGAACGTGGGTTGTTGGGCACATTTTTGAATGTTGAAGGAAATATCTTCCAACGTGTAGGCTGTTTTCCTTCCCTTTGAAACCTCTCACCCTCCATCCTCTATAAATAGGGGATCTCCTGATGGAGTACGCCCCAACGACATTAATCAAAGAATAAAGAGAACAAAGAGCCAATGGGAGAATTAAGAGCTTTCTAAAAGATTGGGCCCATCTCATCCTATTTGGGCTTTTAATGAGCTGCTCGGGCCCAAATACAAACGTGAAGAAATCCCTATGGAGAAAATAAAGTATTAAGGAGAAGTCCTCTAATTTGTATAAATTGTTTAGAATAGTTTAGAATAATTTGGGCATTGTATTTGGGCTAAATAGAATAAATTTGGGCCTTGTATTTTTGGGCCATGTAGTGTAAGTTTGGGCCTTGAGGTCCATAAATAATGTTGGGCTTGATCAAGGAGTCCAAGTAGCACAAGGAGCTCTCTCCTTTTGCCACTTGTCACCACCTTGTGAGAGCCTTGGAGTGCACCCTAGGTTTGGGAAGCTTGTCATAGAAGCTAGGGTTAGAAGCTTGTCGTATAAGCTAGGGTTAGAAGCTTGTCGTATAAGCTAGGGTTAGAAGCTTGTCTTATAAGCTAGGGTTTCTAGACCTAGCTTCTCCCATACCCTACCTATATAGCTTGCATGGGAAGCTAAGTAGCTCATCCTTTCTTCTATAAAAAAGAGGTTTAGGAACCTCTAATGTAGACTTTATTTGAGTAATAGAATGCCGCCAAATTTTCAGCACATTACCTCAAGTTTCGCATTGAGTTTCTTCTCTTAGAAGCTAGGAGCTCTCTCTCTTGAAGGTTGGCCCAACCACCTTCAAGGCTTTCACCATCTACTTCACCATCAACCTCCTTACATGCTTCATTCCTTGCATTTCTATGGCTTCCGCATCATGAGGAGTTTCATCCACTTCTTCTATTCGGTGCTTCAAGGTTTCATCATGCTCAACTTCCATTAAAGCTTGCACAAGAAGCTAAGGCACCTAGGAGCTACTCCATCATCTCCCGAAAACACACCAAACCAAGAGCTCCTCATCTTCTCTTCTTCACATATTCTCTCTTCTCTTTCTCTACTTCTTCTCTAAATATCTTGGGTATTTTTGCTCTAAAGAGCTTTTTTGCTAGTTCTGAGATCCTCAGTTTTTAACTGAGAAGTTTCTGCTGTATCTTGGGGAACTTGCGCATTTATCTCGGATAAGTCCTTAAGGATAGTGATATTTTATCACGACTCCGGAATTTTAGTTTATTAATTTTTCAGCCGTTTTTTACAACAATCTTAAGGACTTCTGGCTGACGGTGTGGAAAACAACAACATTGTGCCGGAGATGTCAAACAGTGCTTCCGGAACATCAACCATCTTCGCGAAACCATTTCCGGATGTTTCGAAGATTGAATTTTTCTCGGGTCAAAACTTATGACACTGGCAGGAACGCGTGTCTATCCTGTTAGACATGTACGAAGTTGCCTCTGCACTTACGACATCCAAACCGAACACCAGTTCTCCTGCGAAACAAATTGAAGATTGGATCCATGCAAATAAGGTATGTCGTCACACCATGCTCAGTGTATTATCTAACGGTCTGTTCGATGTGTATTGCTCCTACAACGAAGCAAAGGAAATTTGGGATTCTCTTATTCTCAAATACACTTCCGAAGATGTCGTCCAACAAAGATTTGTTATTGGAAACTACTACCGCTGGGAGATGATAAAGGACAAGGATATCAAGATTCAAATCAATGAATATCACAAGTTACTTGAAGACTTTAAAGCAAAGAATATTATTCTTCCTGATGAATTTGTTTTGGAACTTCTGATCGAGAAACTTCCGCAGTCCTGGACAGACTACAAACAACAGCTGAAGCACATGCATAGACAGATGTCGCTACCAGACCTCATCACTCACATCATCATTTAAGACACCAACCGGAAGGAGTGTGCTGTTGCAAGAGCTAAGGCCTTATCTGCCAAAGCAAATATGATAGAAGACAGACTAGCTCTAAAAAGGTACGAGAAAAAACCTGATCACAAGAAAAAGAATAAATCTAATTTTTCCTGTTCCAGTGGACATAAACCCACCTTCAAGAAGAAGGGAAACTGCTTTGTTTGTAGAAGGCCAGGTCACCATGCACCTCAGTGTAGACACAGGGTCAAAAACAACAATCCTCCTAAGGCAAATATAGCTAAAGGGTTAAATACAATTTGTGCGGTCGTTTCACAAGTGAACCTTGTGACAAATGTGAGCAAATGGGTGGCAGACTTTGGGGCTACCAGGCATATCTGTGCAAACTGAAATGCATTTTCCTCCAACTCTAGTGTAGGGGATGAAAAAGAATAAGTTTATCTTGGTGATTCTAGGACTACTTCTATCCTAGGAAAAGGTAAAGTTCTTCTAAAGCTCACATCTGGGAAGACTTTGACTTTAAGTGACGTGCTGCATGTGCCATCAATCAGAGTTAATTGAGTTAATTTGATCTCTGTAGCATTATTGGGTAAGGTAGGGGTCAAAGTGTTATTCGAATCTGATAAGATTGTGATGACAAAAAATAATGTGTTTGTGGGAAAGGGATATTGTGATCAAGGTCTTTTTGTACTCAATGTTTCTAATGTTATTGATGAATCTGGATTTGTGTCTTTTGCTTATATTGTGGACTCTTATGATATTTGGCATGCTAGATTAGGACATCTAAATTCTTTGTATGTTATTAAATTGCAACAACTAGGATTAATTAACATGCATGATAAACAAAGTATGAAATGTGATGTATGTGTAGAATAAAAAATAACAGAAAATACGTCATTCTGTAGAACTTCAAATTGAGTTGTTAGGATTAATTCATACTGATCTTGTTGATTTCAAGCAAACTATGACTATGACAAATTATTTTGTAACTTTCATTGATGATTATTTAAGATATCAAAAGTGTACTTAATAAAACATAAAGATGTAGCTTTTGATACGTTTCTTTCTTATAAAACTAAAGTTGAAAATCAATTAGTAAGAAGATTAATATGATTAGATTAGATAGAGGTGGTGAATATGTATCATTTAATGATTATTGTGTTAAAGAAGGAATTATTCATGAAGAAACCCCACCATATTCTCCTGAATCAAATGGAGTAGCAGAAAGAAAAAATATGACTCTTAAAGAAATGATGAATGCTATGCTTATTAGTTTTAATGCTCCTGATAATCTTTGGGGTAGAGCTCTTCTTACAACATGTTTTTTGCAAAAATAGAATACCTCATAAGAAAACTAGCAAAACACCCTATGAGTTGTGGAAAAGTTTTCAACCTAATCTTAAATATTTAAGAGTGTGGGGGTGTTTAGCTAAAGTGATGTTATCTGATCCTCAGAAAAGAAAAATAGGTTCTAAAACTTCTGATTGCTTGTTTTTAGGCTATGCTATGCTGAACATAGTGCTGCCTATAAATTTCTTGTTCTTAATAGTGAAATAATTGAACGTAATACTATAGTAGAAACTAAAAATGTTGAGTTTATTGAACATATCTTTCCCTTAAAGGTTACGGGTACTTCTGAACAACCTATATACATTGCTAGTGATACAATGTCTGAGAATTTGAGGAGGAGTAAAAGATAGAGAAATGAAACTTCCTATGGAGATTATTTTTATACTTATCTTGTTGGAAATGAACCATTAAGTTTTTCAGAAGGTATTAGTGCTCCTAATGCTAAGCATTGGGACAAGGCCATTAGGACTGAAATTGATTCTATTAAGAAAATTAACACTTGGACTTTAGTAGATCTAACTAAAGGAGCAAAACCTATTGGTTGTAAGTGGATCTTCAAGAAAAAGTATCATCCTGATCGATCAATAGAAAAGTATAAGGCAAGATTAGTAGCAAAAGGGTTTTCTCAAAAACCCAACATAGATTCTTTTGATACTTTTGCTCCAGTTACCAGGATTTCTTCTATTCGAGTGTTGCTAGCTCTAACATCTATCCATAGGTTAGTTATTCATCAAATGGATGTTAAGACAACCTTTTTGAATGGTGAACTAGAGGAAGAAATATATATGACTCAACCTGAAGGATGTGTAGCTCCTGGTCAAGAAGAAAAGGTATGCAAACTTTTAAAATCTTTATATGGGCTTAAACAAGCACCAAAACAATGGCATGAAAAACTTGATAATGTTTTACTATGTGATGATTTTTCTACTAATGATGTTGATAAATGTGTGTACACTAAATCTGAAAATGGAGAATGTATCATTATATGTTTATATGTGGATGACATGCTTATTTTTGGTACATGCATTGATATAGTTTCTAAAACAAAATTATTTCTTGAATCTAAGTTTGAAATGAAAGACATGGGTGAAGCAAGTGTTATTCTAGGAGTTAAAGTCATAGAGATAGTATATTACTATTTTAAGAGCAATATAATGAGAAACTTCTTAGAAAGTTTGGTTATTTATGATTTTAAATCAGTAAAAACCTTTTATGATGCTAACTCCAAGTTAATGAAAAACAGAGGAGAATCTATTTCTGAATCTCAGCATGCCTAGATAATTGGAAGCTTATTGCATTTAATGAGCTTTTCTAGACCTGACATTGCTTATGCAGTAAGTAGACTGAGTAGGTATACTCAATGTCCTAGTCAGGATCATTGGGATGCAGTTGCAAGACTTATGAGATATTTAAGAGGTATAATGGATTATGCTATTGAATATAGTGGGTTTTCTGCTGTACTAGAAGGGTACAATGATGCTAACTGAATCTCTGATTCAAATGAGACAAAATTCACTAGTGGTTATGTATATACACTTGGTGGTGGTGTAGTTACATGGAGATCAGCCAGACAAACCATTATTGCTAGATCAACAATGGAATCAGAGTTTGTTGCTCTTGAAACGGCTGGAAGTGAAGTTGAGGTGGTTGAAAAACTCCATAGCAAACATTCCATTAGGAATGAAACCAACCTCATTTGTATCAATACATTGTGATTGCCAATCGGCAATAGCTATAGCTAAAAACAATACTTACAATGGAAAGAATAGACATATACAATTGAGACATAATTTGGTAAAGTAGTTGCTAAAGAGGGGAACAATTTCCATTGATTATGTTAAGTCAGAACGGAATTTGGCCGATCCTCTGACAAAACCTCTAGGGAGGAACATGATTTTAGAAACATCGAGGGGAATGGGACTCAAGCCACTTGCAAACAAACAAGTGATGGAAACACAACCTTTGTGATTGGAGATCCCATGAATAAGGTTCATATGGGTAAAAATAAGTCACTTGTTAGTTTTGCTAACACAAAATTGATTAAAATCAATTTGTCTACTCTTATGGTGTCTGAAAGTGTTAGATACTGCATTATTGAGAAGGTAAACTTTGTCGTTAAAATTCATGCGGAGTACGAATTTAGCTTATAATAAAGTTTTAATGATTTTCATATCCCTTATGAGTGGTATATGATTTGCAGCATATACTTGATGAAAATCACCTATATGAGTGTCAAGTGGGGCCGCTTGCATGAGATCTTGACAAGATATTTAGAGCACTCATGAATATCGGGTACGCGCATGGCCTGTTAGGTGCAACACAGCGATAACAACAAGAATTGTGAGGGTGTATTGTGATTGATAAACCTCTAACACATGCTAAGTGTTTTGGTTCATATAGCTTGATATACCAACTACATTGTGTGTTAAGTTCATTGATCTATGATTGGTTCATATAGCTTGCTATACCAGCTCTGATGCATTACAACTTATGAGACCCAAGATTATTTATTTTCTTTCTTATTCTTTAAAACATTTTGCAATATGTGGGGAATTGTTGTGAAAATAGAAGCAGAACGAGGTATTACAAATATGAAAAGGGAAAATCTAATAACTTAAAACCCTAACGCCTCAAGCCCGCTGGATATGGGGAGATATTTTGTGAGGTCCAGTGTTTGTTGGAGATCCTTGTGGGAGGTGCGTTGAACATAGAAGAAGAACGTGGGTTGTTAGGCACATTTTTGAACGTTGAAGGAAATATCTTCCACTAAACGTGCAGACCGTTTTCCTTCCCTTCGAAACCTCTCACCCTCCATCCTTTATAAATAGGGGATCTCCCCCATTCCGAAAACATACCAAACCAAGAGCTCCTCATCTTCTCTTCTTCTCTTGTTCACATATTCTCTTTTCTCTTTCTCTATTTCTTCTCTAAATATCTTGGATATTTTTGCTCTAAAGAGCTTTCTTGCTAATTCTGAAATCCTCGATTTTTAATCGAAAAGTTTCTGTTATATCTTCTGAAATTTTATTTTATTAATTTTTCAGTCGTCTTTTACAATAACTTTTGTCTTTTTTAATAGAAGATAATTTAAGATGGAAAAAAGAAAAAAAAAAGTAAAGTAAAGTGAGAAGGTGGCCTAAATCAATTAATGTTTTCTCTACTGTTGACAACCACCAAAATAAAGCATAAAAGAAATTGGAGAAAACTAAAAAAAAAAACATAATGTAGCCTTACCAGGTTTGAATAGTAGATAAACTTAATCATAACCCACGTGACACTAAAACGTTAATTATGTCAAATAAAATTGTTAAAATCCAATTTCGTCTTAATAAAAAAAATGTTGTTTGAAAAAATATAAAAAAATAATTGTTTAATTGAAATTTTATTGTTTGTTGAAGTTTGGATTTTTTTTTCTTATTTTCATGAAAAAATAAAAAAAAATAATGTATATCATTTATCCTTTTTCTTTCTTAAAAAATAAAGATTTTTTTAAGTTTTTAAAAAAATTGGACCACGGCCCAAATTTTCCTACCTCACCTCCTTCACACGTACTAATTGGAGTGAACGGGCAACGATCAATTTTACGAAAAATTTATGAAAAATAACAGATTGAAGAAAAAGGATTTAAATGTAGAAAATTGGATGATTTGGGAGGACTTTTTTTCACTTACTGAGTTCATACACACACGTATTACTCTTTACTGTTTGCAAACAAAAAATTATCCCCTGCAAATACATCACTATTTTATTTCAGTTTTTTAATAATGTCATATTGTTTATGTAGTATTTTTTTTCTTACGTTAGTACTGTAAATTTAACAGATTTATTGAGTTTTAGTTTAATGAATAAGGGTAAAGACAAATAAAAGAAAATAAAGTAATATGGATGAAGAACAAAACTTTTAAAAAAATAAGGATCAAAACTAAAACACTTTTCATATGAAGTTAAAATAAACTCAAAAGTATAACTAAATCAAGAAAAATAAACCAAGACTCATTACTTAGAGAAATACCGAAGTTGGCTTTCGTAATCATGTTTTGGCTCAGGTTTGAATTGTAGATTGAGAAAACATAATAAGGAAAGAAAATCTTACTAAAAAATTTCTCTCAAATTTCTCTATGAAGATTAGTAATCAGAGAAACTGATAAAAATTCTTAAAAGAATCAAAATAAAACAAAGCGAATAAAAAGTTTGTAACCAGTGAACGAGTTTCTAACTTTGCAGGTGCATAGTCAAAATGGAGAAAACTCTCAGAGGTGGGGGAACCAAAATGGAAAGGCCTTCATTGATATTTTCCGGGATACTTATATTTAATACTAAAAATAATTGGTAATATTTGTCACTACTATTCCTTTCTACATTCATCTCACACTAATATATATTATTATTTTATTAATATATAATATTTTATTAATAAATATAAGTGTTAAATGGAAATTACTAATAAATAGTGGTGTCAAATTATTTTTTTATTAAAAAAATCAATTCACAACTTAAAATAATAGTATTTTTTATTACATTTATTTTATGTTTTAACTTAAAATTTTAATATATTATATTATTAAATTGGGTTATTATGGTTGGATTTTTTAACAGTGTTTTAGTATTATTTTGTAACAGTAGTACCAGTGAACGAGTTTCTGAATAGTCAAAATGAAGAAAGTCTTAGAAGTTGAAAAGTTGAGGAACCAAATACAAAGGCCTTTGTTGATATTTCAAGGGTACTACTTTTTAATATAAGAAAATCACTTCACAACTTAAAATAGTAATATTTGAATTACATTTATTTTATTTTTTTAATTTAAAGTTTGAATATATATTATTATATTATTAAATTGGGTTATTATGGCTGTATATCATAGGATTGTTTTAGTATTATTTATTATTTTTCAATTCAGAATTGGTCAGATTACCGCAGCCTCGTAGGTGTGCACTTCCAAACCCTACGGTACTAACTGTGATCATGAATCAGCAATTGACACCTCGTGCATACTAACGTGACGTATCGTCTTATGTATGCACCAAAGTTGAGAGCTTTGACCCGAAATCTCGTTGACCAACTTCCATTGTTCTTGGCCCGACAGAAGTAGTCATGATTGATTCACAATCATAAAATTTTTTACATTCACCTGAAATTATTTTTATAATTATTTGTTAAATAATATAATTTATATTTTAATCCAATATCTTATTTAATATTTTATGATTTGGTCGTATTTCTAGATGAGAGATGTCAAAATACTTTTTTTTCCAACCAATAATAGTTTTGAAACTGCAAGCATGTCTAGTAAAATTGGTAATGCGATGATGTAGAAGTGGTCAAGTCCTTCACAGATTGTGTTTTGTTAATATTAAACGAACGTTTATAAAGTGTAGTTTTACTAATATTTGAAGTAATTTTTGAAAAACCGAGTCATAAATGTTTTGTAATCTGTATTAATTAATCAGTAATTCACTTTTTTCTAATTAAGCGTGTTTTATCTTTCCTATTTAAGTATGTGTTATATGTAAATCACAGCATTATTTTTGTATTAAAGAATAAAAGATTGTATATAAGAGAATAATAGCTTTATAGAAAGTTGAAGAGGTAAAAGATAAGAGAAAAAGAAAAATAACAACAAGCATAATACTTCTTTCTTCTGCATCAAGGAAGTCAACTTTGTCCATCTTTCTTTCTTACTGTATCAAGGAAGTTGTCTATTCGTGAGACGAAATTTCGTTGTGTTCACGTTCGGTATATAAAACCCGCGAAACCCAAAAAAGTTCGTTGCAAACGCAGAACAACTAACAAACACAACGCAGTTCAAATTTTTGTTTCTCTCTCACAACACACACATACGGTGTCGTTGGATTGATCTCTACCTACCAATCTTCCACCCCTTGATGGCTCCCTCAGACTCTGAAGCTTTGGGGCGCCATTCTCTGATTCCGAGCTTTCTCTATTCCTCTCCCTCACCGCCGCAGAAGAAGACGATGGAGGCTTCGAGCTTCGTGATTCGTTCTCCGAGTGAGAAACGCAGCATAGAGATGTTTTCGCCGTTGTTCTACGGTGCTTGCGCCATCGGAGGAACCCTCAGCTGTGGCCTCACGCACACGGCCGTCACGCCTCTTGACGTTGTAAAATGCAACATACAGGTCTCCTCTCCATATTCACCCTTTTGCCTTCCACGCCATTGCATTTTCGCATATTCAATTTTCGTTGAAAATTTTTTAACATAGGGCAGGAGCGAATTGACGCCATGGGAAGTGAGAATGGGTTTAGTTCCCTCCCTTTTTTAAATTTCTTTTTATATGAAATATTCTTTTTTGCACGTAAAAAACAGAGTTTAAATAGGTAAAATAGTTGTATATTATGATTAATTATAAGTCATGGGGATGGCATAACTTTTAAAATAACTTATTATAGAAGTTCTAAAGATAAAAAAAAAAAAAAAAAACGTCTTCCTTTGCGATTAATTGAGACCCCACCGGAGAATTTAAAATGTAAGCATGTGAAGTTTTGATACAGTAGGTGTTTTTGTGTCTAGTGCTTTTATGCTTGCTTTCTAAAATAAAATGTATTTGATATTAGTAAGATTTTTATTGGATATGTATCATTGTCCTGAACTTAAGTAATAGGATAACAATGTAATACTGCTTTAAGCTCTCACGAGATCATCTATATTTTCAATAAATAAATGTAATTAAGTATTTTATTACTTAATGTAATTATGTGTGTTATTCTGATTAAATCCACACAAGGGAGGCCCAGAACCATGTCAGACAGCCTTCGATTTCAGATTTTCAATTATTATTTTCGTGCTCTGTTTTGACTTTTAATTATGAAAATGTCACCACGATGTTGTTGTGTTTGTATTTTCTATGGAATCACATAAAATAAAGTGGCATATTCTGTAATTAGAAATAACAGTATAAACAAAAAAAAATTGAAATTTGAGAAAGGATTTTTTTTTTTACTTTTATTTTAATTAAAAAATGTCACTTTCTAAAAATTTGTTTACAATACAGTGAAATAATTTAAAAAATGTTTTTATTGTTCATATACACACTTTTGACACCACGAAATGAGGTGACAAGCTTGTAGTCAAAAGTGAAAGCCGAAAAAGAAAACGGAAACAAAACTAGCTAGTTTTTATGTATCCACATTTGTATTGCCACTGCAATTCTAGCTATATATGAATTTCAGCAACCACGATTATTGGCACAGTTTAAAGTCATGTGTATGACCATTTAGTCTTTAGAACATTATTTTTTGTAAAAAAAATAATAATGGTAATCTTTGATTTGATTTGGTGCTTTTGGTTTCTGTTAACATTAAACTAGTTATCATTTTCAGATTGACCCAGTCAAGTACAAGAACACCAGCACAGGATTTGGAGTTATGTTTAAGGAGCAAGGACTGAGGGGCTTTTTCCGCGGATGGGCACCTACCCTTGTTGGTTACAGCGCACAGGGTGCCTTCAAATATGGATTCTATGAGTACTTCAAGAAGTACTATTCTGACATAGCTGGTCCAGAGTATGCAACCAAGTACAAGACATTGATTTACCTAGCCGGTTCAGCATCTTCTGAGTTGATTGCAGATGTTGCTCTTTGCCCATTTGAGGCTGTGAAGGTCAGAGTTCAAACTCAGCCTGGCTTTGCTAGAGGCCTAGCTGATGGACTTCCGAAGTTGGTCAGAACTGAAGGAGTCTCAGGGTATGCTTATGATTTTATAGATGTTGTTAATCTTCCCATTGTTTTGGTAAGAAGGTTGAATGAAGCTGTGGTTCTGGATTCCTTGCAATTACTTTTCCACGCATTCATGATTTATCTCTCTGAATCTGACACACATTTGAGATTTGAGTAATCTGATCAACATCCAATTGTTACAATGAGCTGACTGCATGAAGGTGTGGAAAAGTCAACTACACTGAATCCGGTACTATGAAGTGTACATTTTACTCATGATACATACTGTTAATAGGATAAGTATTTAATAAAACGTCATTTGATTTCAGGCTGTACAAGGGAATTATACCTCTATGGGGAAGACAGGTTCCTTGTAAGTTCCCCATCTTATCCTTCGCGGTTTGAACGTAAAGTGCCTCTTTTGCTTAATTTCCTGCTCGCGTCATTTAATTTTCTGTTTGTACAGATAAGTCCAAAAATTAAAATGACTCTTTGTTTTTGTTTGCTTTTCTGTTGTATGTATATGTTGCAATTTGAGTCCCAATTTGACAATAATGTTTAGCTAATATACTGATTTTTCTGGAGAATACTGATTGGTATTTTGCTTTCTTGCTGTCTTGTTAAAATTCGGAAGGACTGTTATTGTCATTTTCGTATATAGATTGTAAAAGAATAGGGCAACAAGTGAAATTTTGGTAGTCCAGATAAGGGACTAATCTGAAAGCTTGTCAAGCGTCTATGTGTTGTTCCTTTTCCTTTTTCAGGCTTTCTGCCAACTTGTCATTGTACGAAATCGTATTAGTGATTCCTTTTGTGTGTGTTGTCTACTGTATAAAATTTCCTTCGGAAAATTGCTAATCAGTTGTCATTTATTGATGATTTTGGATGAACATTATAACCTAAACCATTACTTATAAAGTAAATAATTTTCTTTCTTGCAGATACAATGATGAAGTTTGCTTCTTATGAGAACATAGTTGAGATGATCTACAAGCATGCCATCCCCAAACCAAAACATGAATGCAGCAATTCCCTGCAACTAGGAGTGAGCATTGTCGGTGGATACATGGCTGGTATATTGTGTGCCGTGGTCTCTCATCCCGCTGATAACTTAGTCTCTTTCCTTAACAATTCCAAAGGGGCAAGCGTTGGTGACGTAAGTGCTAGATTAGATATACTTTTAACGCTCTAGACTTTCTTTGGTATTTATTGGAAAGACCGTATGATCCTGCAGAACTGAATTTTTTTTTTTTTTTTCCAAATGCAGGCTGTAAAGAAGCTTGGATTATGGGGTATGTTTACTCGTGGTCTACCTCTTCGTATTCTTATGGTTGGAACTCTCACTGGAGCACAATGGGGAATATACGATTCATTCAAAGTTTTTGTGGGGCTGTAAGTTTGCACTATTTGCTAGCTGGTTATGATAAATAGGTTTAGTTTGGTTTACATCTTGTCACTAATTAGTATATGCTAATGAAATTCTTTTTTTTTTTTCTTTTCTTATCAGGCCAACCACTGGTGGTGTTGCTCCTGCTCTTCCTACTCCTGCTGCTTAACTTGCGAAGGTGTCAAAGGAAAAACGCTTACATCGCTCTGTTTTAGGAACTTAGAAAACCAACAAATGTAGGGTCCATCTATAAATAATCAGAGAACTTCTGAAGTTGTTAAATATACAGGGAACTTTATATGAAATGAAGGAGAATGCCAGTATGTGTCTTTCGGATACTGGTTAAGGAATAAAATAGAATAATTTTTTTTTTTATAAAGAAAAGTGTCTTTTCTATATATCATTTCCTAATTAGTGTATTCAGAGCACTCACTAGCAGTACCTGGATAGACTGTTGTTATGGATATGATTTTTGTAAGTTTTTTTTAACTACTTAGCAGTAAATACCATTATTATTGATTCACAGCTTGCAGTGACTAATTGGAATTCGCGCTTTCATTTGTGATTACCTCCCTTTCTTATCCCCAACAATACCCTATTTGTTATTACTAAGATTATTGATATTTGTTGTTTATTTAAGTTGTGCTAGCTAGGTGCTTAAGACTTTGTGTACGAAGGAAAACGGTAGATTAAAGTGAAAGGAAACTTTAAAATTTGAATGTAAAATCAAATACTTAATAGAATCAGTATATCTTTTACTCAATTTAACTTCACAGAAATAAATAAATTGGCTAAACTAACATAACCCTTTTACACATGAGATCCCATTTTTTCTTCAAACCACCTCCATCTAGTTGGTTCATGGAAAACCGAAAAGCAAAACCCACATGCTCTTTGTACTACATCCCCCAGCATAAACCAAATCCTGAGTCGGCCGCTATTAAAAAACTTACTCATTTACCATTTTGAATCAAACATGTACTTTTAAAATCCTACAGTTATACATCCCACAAATGACATATATTGCATCCCTTTTTATTTTCGAAGTGGAAAAAGTAAGACATATGATATCCGAGTTTTTGATAAAGACCAATATAGACACTTAGTTGTTGATGAAGCTAGTAAGAACTTGTATAAAGTATATATGAATATTGAGTGAAAGATTTGAGTGAGTGCTCGATTTAAGATTAACGTGTATTTATAAGCTTTTTTAATCTTAAATAAAGAGTTAGATAACAAAAACGATATAGTTGGTTATTCAATACTTAGAGTTAGAACTCATTTAGTTATAATTGTATGATGTTATTAGTTGCTTATCAAATATATCCAAGTTGTTTGGATACTAAATAGATATATCATTAACTACATTCATTTATAATTAAATCTGCAAGTTTCTTATAGGAAGGAGGGTACATATGTCCCCTACGCTCATAATCCATAAAAAGGTAAACTAATTTCTAAAATGAATGAGTTTGATTTATCAACTGATTATAAATTCTCCTTATGTAATTAATTTTGTGGTTGAATTTTCACTACCATCCTCTTTAAGGTTGATGTTTTATAAGCTTTCCTTAACACCAAGTTTGTTCAACTATTATATATTGACGTTTTTAACTGTACTTTATGACATATGTCACACAAAGAACAATTTCCAATGTCCATTTATAAGTGGTTATCAATTGTTCCGTGTTAGAGACCAAGTGGGGTATGTCACAATCGAATCGTGGTGTTTGGGATGTTACGCTCTTAAGTAGAAAGAATTGTGCCTTGATTAATGACTATAACTTTTAGCTCTAGTGGTAAGTGCTCATCCAACAAGTTTTACGCTATTTAGGCGGCTGACTTTTCACTTTTTGTAACATGCCCTAGGATATGATGTTTGAGTACTGCTTTTAAGCTTCCATTTTTTCTACTCCTTTCCTCTAACTTTTAGAATTTCTTCAAGCATTTTTTAAGGTTCTCTTTCATCGTCAATCATCACCATTAGGAACGATCTCATGGCCTCTTCTTCCTTTTTTGACTCTTCCGATGGTGATAACCCTTTTATGCGTATGTTATTGAGATTAGGGATGAGTTGCCATTGAGTTGCATGTCAATATACTTTTGTAATGCTGTCAACACCCAATTTCGTCTGTGTAAAAAAAATCATCTTTTGATTTAAATTTTATTCCTTATTTTGACTTGTTACTTTTCTCTTATTTTCATAAAATATAAAATAATACAAAAAATATAATTTGCATTTTGTATAATTGTCTTTTATTCAACCTTTAAAAAATAAAATAAAAATTAAAAAAATATGATTTAGATGTTTAGCTCTTTTTCATTGAAATAAAAAAAAATATTTTGGGAAGAAAGAAAAAGAAGAAGAAAAGAACCATAGAAAAGTTGAATGGTATGTTGTTGATTGAAGAAGATTTTGGGAAATATGCTATCATTAGTGAGAAGGAATGGTATATTACAAAAAATCCAAGTGTGGACTTGAATTAAAAGGATAGGTATATTTGAAGATAATGTAAGGGTGGCAATGGACAAATTTCAAGGCATGAATCAAGCCAAGAGTGGTTTTCATAAAGTTGTCCTTGTAGGGGCCACTAACATTGTTCATAAAGTAAATGAAGAGGAAAATATAGAAAAATGGTTAGTGACATTACAAAAGTTGCAAAAAGGCATATTTACCACATTTCTTTTTCGCAAACCATTTTCAATTCTACCAGGCACTTATGAACAGAAAAGGCTACCACACTCTCCCTCCCTCTACATTTGCCTCCAAAATCTACAATAGGGTGGGGTCCACAGGTTTCTTGCTACACAGGGTGGACATACAAAAAGCATTATGTGCAGAAAGCTCATTTCCATTCATACGAAAATTATCAACTCACTTTAATCACCCTCTACTCCACTATCTCGTATAAGGTCAAAACGAAAAGTTATTTTTGTTGCCCTGTACAAGACTGCTATCATCTCTGCAGAAAACATTTTTTTTAACTCTCTTTTTGGCATTACATGCACCCTTAGTCTCACCTTCCCCCATAGATATACCCTCATCATCCTATCATTGGGGGGAGCTCATTTTTATTTTTTTGTTTCACTCCAAATTTGGTGCACATCCTTTTCACTACACACACACAAAACCTAGAGAGCACACACTGAGAATCCCACTTCTACTCTTCTCATCCCGAAAAGGAAACCATCCTCTACGCTCTTCATTGCCACATAGGTTGGTGCCCACATTCTCTCCACCCTCACCCTCACTTCATTCACAGACTCACATCACAGTGAACCCCTCCTACACCACCCTTTTCCTTTCCACAACTCTCTCACGACCATTACCATGTTTTTCTTCCTCGTCACCGAGCTACCACTACAAGAAAACAACAAAATAACGTGGGCCAAAAACCAACGCAAAGTACCAAAAACTCACACATATGTGTGGACATAGTGTGAGAAAAAGGTCCACACTAGAATCCTCGAAGCAAAACTATCGTCCTTGGGCTATGCCCACGCAATGGAATGCAGAATTAAATATAATAAATTATGCGTAGGTCAGACCACGCAAAAATGATAGAAGCTTGCAGGGGTCAGGCCCACGCTTATAATTAAAAAAAAACAAATTTTTAAAAAAATTAAAAAATTCTTATTGTTATGGTCAACATTTATACTATTTTTTTTACCCACCATTAACATTTTAATCAAGTTTAGGACAAAGTGCAACAGGAGAGAGTCAAACCTAGAACCTCTCAGCACCTGGAGAGAACCCTTAACCATTAAATCAAAAGAGTTTTTTTGTCATCTTACGATTATTATTATACTTATTAATTAAATATACTTTGTCCATGGGTCTGGGCCCTACTTGGTTTTATTTTTTTTTAATTTTTTTTTTGCATTTTGCGTGGGTCTAGCCCACGCTACTTGTAATTAATTAATTACAAATAATATTTTGGTGTGTGGGTCTAGCCCACGCTTGATTTTATTTTTATTTTTTGAATTTTTTTATTATGTTTGGCATGGGTCTAGCCTACGGTGCTTAGAATTAATTAATTGTAAATAATATTTTGATGCGTGGCTCTGAGCCCCGCTTGATTTTATTTTTATTTTTTAATTTTCTTTTGCATTTTTCGTGGGTCTAGCCCACGTTGCTTATAATTAATTAATGTGTGAGTCTGACCTACGCTTGATTTTATTTTTATTTTTTAATTTTCTTTTATGTTTTGCGTGGGTCTAGCCCACGTTGCTTGCAATAATTAATTGTAAATAATATTTTGGTGCGTGAGTCTGGCCCCCACTTGGTTTTATTTTTTACTTTTTAATTTTTTATCCACATTGCGTGGGCTTTATAGTGGGTTTGGCCCATTAACCCACGCATCTTTTTGGCAACTATTTTGTTGTTTTCTTATAGTGTACCCAAAGCTATACCCACCAACCTCTCCGCCATGCACGCCGCCCAACCTATCTCGTCATAAGCCACCATAGTGCGACATAGCCGCCGTCGGTGACTTCTCCATGTTGCTCACTCACGTAAAGGATCACACACACACCTTACTCTCACCCCAATTTCCATCTTCCTCATCTAGAAGCATAATTTTTTTTAAAACAGTGACAAAGAAGAGAGGATCGAAAGGTTCAAAAGCTTCAAAACAGAAAATACAAAAAATGCAAAGTTGTAATAAGATTTTCTCCATGCTTAGTTCACTCACGAAATACTCATGCCCATTTTCCTTAACCTACACCATGCTCCACCACGGTTTTTCATGAAGAAAACCCTTTTCTCCCTGTTTCTTTTTTTGCCTAAACAGCTTCCAATCACCTCCAAGAAGTCTCCAGATCAATCGGAGCAGTCCCGAATAGCTTGAAAAAGCTTGGAGAAGCTCTCGTCGGAAAATTTGACTTCGTAGGAGCTCCGCCACCAAACTCGGGGTTCCTGCCTCCATTAGGTGCGTCTCTTTCCCCATCTCATTCCCACTATTTTTATAACTTGAACACGCCTTGAAACCTCTAGTTCAGCCTCGACGGAGGCTTGTCAGGACAAGTCCTATTGAGGAAGATGACTGGCGAGCCTTGCGAGCTCACTTTCTCCCACAACAGACCTCCTTTCTCCTCCATTCCACCTCCATTGAGACGAGGAGGAGGAGAGGAACGTTCGCCACCCCATGACGCAACGTTTCACCGTCGCCGGAGACTCGCTGGAAAACTAGTCCAGCGAACTTAGTGCTCGAGTAGCCAACTTTGAGAGCTGATTCCAGGAGATCTAGGAACCTTTAGGAGGAGCTGGGGGTTGCATTGGAAATCTGGGTTTACCCTCTTTCCAGTGGTATGCCACAACCCCATTTATGAAACCTTTAGATCCCTCAAAAATCAATGTCAAGATGCAAGTCAGCATGGGTAACTTAGAATATTTTCTGGGCATCACATAAAATCATAAACCTTGTCTTGGGGCTGACTTTGGGAGGTTCATTCTCCCTAGTCTTGAAGCTTTAGAAGGTGTGTGAGCTATTATTAGAAAGATCTTTCTACCCTCTTTCCAATGGTATAGGGGAGATGCATTTATGAAACCATTTGCTTACCCAAAATCACCCCGAAAAACCTGTCCCCAAACTAGTTTATGGGTTTTCCAGAAACTATTATAGAGGTCAGTCAAGTAGCTAACTTGAAGGGGTTCGTTCTCCCTATTCTTGAACCTTTAGGGGGTTTGTGAGCAGTCTTTGGAAAGTTCTTTCTACCCTTGTTACAGTGGTCTACCATAGGTGCATTTATGATACCATTAAGGCACCCAATTTTGGCTCGCAAAACCTGTCTCCAAACTGGTTTCCGAGTTTTGGTTGTTCAAGTGCCTAACTTTCGAGGGAATTTTCTCCCAGTCTAAGAATCTTCGAGGGTTGTATTTGTGCTTGTTGGAAAGATATCTTCAAGATCTTTGCAATGGTATGCCATAGGTGCATTTATGATACCATTTGGATCTTCAAATTTGACCCCAAAGTTGGGGTCACAAACTATTTTTGAGAGACTTTTTTTGAAGACTATGTTATGAAATTCACAGCTATCACTGGACCAACTTTAGGGGATTCATTCTCCCTATCCTTGAACTTGTTGGGAGTGTATGAGTGACTGTTGGAAAGCCCTTTCTATATAAAGTTTGCCCGTTTACGTGACTGTTTGACTACCCAGGACTAGCTCAAAGTTGTCTGTTTGACACTTTTTTCCTGCCAAATCCTAAAAATTTCTAAATTCCAAAACCTTATTTTGTTCTTGATGCTAACCTTGATCCAAATGGACTCTCTAGAGACACGTACATTGCCCAAATGACGTCTCTAGTTTGGGTTAGGGTTCGCATCTCGAATAAACCATCCTCAACAGATCTGCTTGACCCGAGCCAGACATCACTTAAGGTGATAACCTGCAGCATGTACACTGCCTTTTGAGGTATCATCTGAAGTGGTTATGGTCAAACCCTTCTCCCTCATGGAACTATAACTCCTTTTAAATCTCAGGATAAGGAAAAACACGTACGCTGCTACCTTTTCATATACTACGAGTTTTTGCGAGTCACAGTATCCTCGTTTTAGCCTAAACCCTGCGCAAGCCACACTTGCTGGCATTTTTGAGTGGATTAATGGTATATTCATTGCCTCCTTGTCTCATACCACCCATTACTCACCAAAATACCCAGAAAACCACAAAAATGACCAAAATACCCTTATTTGATAAAAAATCGCAAAAAATATAAAAAATAGGAAAAAAATACAAAAACAATAAAAAATTAAAAAAAAAACAAAACAAATCAACACCAAATCAAACTCGCTCAACCAAAGAACTACGTAATCCTGATTTTTCATCCTAGATGGAAATACGTAGAAGCAAAGTCAAATCCTTGTTGGGCCCCAAAATAAATAAAAAAAATTGTTTTTTATTTGCACTTTTGTTTCTTTTTTTGGATAAATAAACATTTCAAAAATCACACTCGTTTTACTTATTTAATTAAAGGTATCGTCTTAAGATGGACGTTGTAGGGGTGCTAATACCTTCCCCACACGTAACGTAACCGACTCTCATACATGAAATCTAGTTTTCGCAGACTTACCTTATCCTTTTTTCGATTTTTCCATAGTTTTCCAAAATAAATTATGGTGACGACTCCTTTTCTAAAATTTTCAAACATAAATTATTTTTGTTTTCCTTTCAAATCGTCGTCCCCGTTGTGATCCCAGCTGCGATAGTAATGATGGTAAGTGTGCCAGTCGCAAATGTAACAAGTAATAAATATATCGTTCTCTCCCAATAGACTTGTGCAATACACGACAACAAATACAATTATAAAAAAATTATACTACAAATAATTCCAAAGTTTGAATTTTTATGCAAAAAAAATAAAATTAAAACAATTTAAATATTTTTTTTGTATTTTTAATGAACACTTGGAATGTGAAAAAAAAATGGAAGGGACATGGAATACAATTGATAAGATTAAACTTAACAAATGTCACTGTCATTCATAAAATCAATTACCTTCTTTTCAAACAAATGTCAATGTCAACCCACAATAATATTCAAACGTCAATTCCTCAGCAAAATGAGTCTATGATTATCTATTAATCGTTAATTGATCAATTATATAAATGAATCTTGCTTTTGCCACAAGGGTCTTAAGACAAAAAACGAATCTGCTCTATTTCTAAAGACAAGCTTTCATATGGTATTTTGATTCAAATCCATATTATAGAAGATATTTCCCAACCCTAAGAATCAATGATCAAGTCACGAATCAACACAACAGACCATGAGCACAAAAAAAAATACTAACATATTGAAAAAAAAAACATTTATGATAAGACATAAATAAAACCAATATTGATTACATGAGAATTCAAATGGTTACATCTAATCCCAACAAAATAGAAAGATGAACATTGGAGGAAGATGGATATATAAAGAAAAGAAAAGGAAAACCCTCCAAACTCTAGTTGATAGCATCCATTGTCACAATTTTCCTTGCTTGAAGTGTGCACGGATTGAATGGAAGATGAGGCAGCGGAATAAAAGTTGAATGGAATAAGAGAGGTGCTCCCAATGGAGGGAAATGATCACCAAAATGGAGGGAGAGAGAGAGAGGTTAGGCCAACTCTTCTTAAGACCTACATTAAGCTAAAGACTCCTAACCTAGAGGGAGCCTAGAACAAGTTGTGTTGAAATTTGGATAGTGATTCAATATCTAATTCCAAGTGAATTTTACAGAACCAAGCACACCTATTTATAGAGTGAATTCTCATTCTAACTTATAGAGCAAATGCTCTAACCCTAGCTTTCATGAGAAGCTTCTAACCCTAACTTCTATGACAAGCTTCTCAAACTTAGCTTGCCCCTCAAGGCTCTCACAAGGTGATGATAAGTGGCACAAGGAGAGAACTTCTCCCATACCCTAACTTGGACCGCAAGGCTTCAAGGAGATGTTGCCATGTGGCAACTACTTGAACAACACCTAATATTATTTATGGGCTGCAAGGCCTAACACTTACACTACATGACCCAAAATATAAGGTCCAAATGATGCTAAACTATTCTAAACAATTTATAAAATCTAAAGGACTTCTTCTTCATGCTCTATTTTCTCCAAAATGATCTCTTCAAGATTTTTCTATGAGCGAGGGTTTTGTGTCAATGTCTAACTCAACCCTAGACAAAGATTGTTCTACAAATATATCCTTACTAGATTTTTTTGTGAAATAGGAGTTTATGTCAATGTATCTAGACAAAGGTTTCTCTTCAAATAGCTCCTTACAAGATTTTTCTGTGGAAGAGGAGTCAATGTCTAGATCAGCTCTAGACAAAGGTTCACTGAACTTCTCATAAGTTGGTTCTAAAGGAGAGGGTTTTATATAAATGTCTGGTTCAACTCTAAACAAAATATTTTTCTCGCCTTGCTTGTTCTTTCCCCTCTTTTCTTTCTTTCTTCTCTTTTTCTTTACTCTCTTTTTTCTTGTGAATCTTTCTATTTAATTTTTCTTGTCTAAGTTCTATCTCTTTAAGTTCTTAATCTAAGTGAGCTAGACGTTTTTGTAGTTTTTTTATTCTTTCTATCTTTTTTTCCTCCTCTTTTTTTTTTTCTCAAATATAAGGGTAGAACAAATTTTGTTCTCATAGATGCCTTTAACTCATTCCAATTCAAAATTTATAATCTCGTAACATCATTTTTCTTTTGTTTCCACCAAGACTTGGCATATTCTTGAAAACTTAACACAGCCATGGAAAATTTGCTAAGTTCATGTACTTTGTGGTTTTCAAAATTTTATCAACCTTCATCTCCTATTCTATATATTCCTCAACATTTTGTGTCCATAAAAAGAAGGGAGGTTTATTTCAAGCTTTGTAAAATGGAAATGACTTATAGGCTTAATCCTTTTATGGTGATCTCTAACACTCTCATGCACATGAAAAAATGATCACTTATTTTTTTTCTTGAAAAGATTTTCACAAATAGTTTGAAAAGAAAATTTTCAAAAAAGTGAGTGATAAAGTGTTTTCACAAAAAGATCTTTAAGTTTTTCGTGAAATTTTCTATGAAGAAATATTAATGAAAATTCTTCTGAGTAGACTCCTAGGAAAGAGAGGTGTGTCACTTGGACAATTTAAGCACCAAGTCTTTCCTAGCCAAAGTTTTTCTCGATCCTCTTCCAAAACATCTCTTAATAGAAAACTTGAAAAAAAAATTCCTTGTTTGTGCACGTGAAATCCTAAGGATCATAAGAAGGTCAATCTAACGAACATGAGAAAATTAAATCTTAGTTGTTGTGGAAACCTAATAAATAAAATAACAGAAGAAAGTTGCAAGAATGTAAAACAAAGAAAATAATTAGACGAATTTTCTAAATGAAAGTACAAGTGACACTTAAAACCCTTTGACAAACTTCCACTACTACATGCTTAGTCCATTACAATGTGCACTCTTGGGATTACTCTAATGACATTTTCCCAAACACCAAGCAAGCAAAAGAAATTACAAACAAAATTAACACAAAATTTCATGACAAGTGATTATAATACAAATATTTTTTATTTTTTATTCTTTGAGACTTGTCAATTCTTCCTTCCAAGTGTATTACTCTTCTCTCTTCAAGTGTTTGTCTCCAAGTGACAACTTGTTTGTCTCCCAAAGTACCCCTTACAAAGTTCTTTGCCTTTACTTAGAATGCTACCTAGAAGTTAGTTCAACTCTCACAAAGAACAATTTTTCTAGGTGTATGCCGCATCAAAAGATTAATAATGAAAAAAATAAAATAAAAGCTCAATTTAAAAGAGATTAATGATAAGATAAGATACAAAGATTATCCAAAGATTAAGACAAGCAAGAAATTATAAGTAATCAAGGAGGTAGGAACTCAAAAGAAAATTCCTGAAGATAGGTTCTAGGTTATGATTACAAAATTAAAATAAAACGAAGTGTGAAATTGGTGGCACCAAAACTGTTCAACAGCACCCAATCAATGTTGCCACGGTTCAATTTATTTCATGCCACCATATTAGCCAATGATTCAGTTCTTAAAAAGCACTATTCAGCAACCAAATTTTGCTTCAAAACCATGGGTCCACTTAAATGCATTTTACAAGTTTCTGTTTCAATTTGATTTCGACGTCTACTGCAGCTGCAATATGTAGATCGAATAAAAGGAAATTCACATGTGCGGGTCCCATAGAAAATTCAAAGTCAATGTATATTCAAACCGTGGACCCTACTGGTAATCAAAGGCATACTTCAATCCCAATTTAACTGCACCAATTCAATTCTCCAAGAAAATATGATGTGCATTCCCATTCTTGCTATTGCATTAACAGAATTATGCACTTCACTGGACCAAGCTGTAGTACCACTTCTAATCAAGAAAATTTAACTCTCAACAAACACCAAACAACTAAATGCACCAGAATTTTGGCACCAAGACATTTCACACCATTTCAGCAATTAAAATAATGTGCTAGCTGCTGGATTTTACTGGACACTGCTGCGGCAACTACAACTAAATTCTGCACATTAAAGTTTGACCGAAGGTTCAAAAATATCTTCAATTTCTACTCCACCAATCCAGCGGTTTTACTCAAACTCATTCAGAAAAATCAACCACAAATAATTAATTAAATTGTACCATCGAGACCAGTAAAGGCAGGACCAATTTGAGTCAAATGAACTGTACTAAAAGTTGTGCATCAAGACCAGTACAACACTCAACATTTCTTCAAATTCTCTGCCGCACTATCAGTAATTTAACACCAATTTAGACAATAGCACCTCAAAGCTAAGTCGCCACTTCCGACTTGACCAATTCAATTTCACACTGCAGCTTTTAATTAAGCAATGCACTGGAAAATACCGCACCATTACTTCAATTAAAGACTAATCAAAACTAGTAGGTAAAGAAATTTCAACTTCTTGCTACTATATTCTCAAACAAAATTTTGCATTAATCAACTATTTATGAACTTCTCTGGTGTAGTTTCACAGAACACCAATGGCAAAGACACGGAACTCCAATGCAATTTCCAGTTTACAACGAGATGCACCAAATAGAGTAACTCCTAGCTATTGTTATTCACTGGTATACACTAATTGCATGTCATGTAATTTTGTCAAACACTTGGTGTTTACAAAAACTGCACCAGAAAACTATCTCCAATTGAAGAAGAATTACTTCACTGATTAGAACAAATCCTCTGCGCAAAATGAAACTTCAATTGCAAAAACTGTGCAAAATGAAATATACATAAATTTGAATTCCCCCAATCAAACCAGCACCAACACACACATTTAATCAAACATCGGAAATGACACAATATTCAAAATCATGCCTCTACTTTGTTTCAATCACAGACTGGTGAGCATGTTTGATGCAAAATTAATTTCACCTTCCACCGAATGAATTTGTTAACATTTTGTGCACTAAACAGCAAAATCGTAAAAACAAATTCCAGCTCCGTTTTTCGCTCACAAATTTCGCTAGAAACAGAATGTGACAGTTGGAGTAATTTCACCCACCCTTTAGCATCAGAGAGGAATTATAATTCTACAACGTCGATTCAGTTGAACCGCAATTCATTTCAGAAAATAATCGCAACTCAAACACACAAAAATCTGCACCGCTCTATGGCTTTTCTCGCATAATCTTCAAATCACACTAGAACTGATTTTTCAATTTCAATTTTCGCTTCCAATTTTCGTTTCGCCTTCTCCATCACTTTCAAATTCAGTTTCGCGAATAATCAAACATTGCTCAAAATGCGCCAAAAATCAAGAAGTAGAACTTAGATGAGGCGGGAGAAAATTTTCTTCAAATTTCGAAAACAGAACATGATTGATATGCACACAAAGGGATTTTCTTTTTCACCACGAGAATTTTCGAAAAAAATTTCGAAACTGAATTTTAACTAAATTTTAATGAAACAACTTGTTAATGATCTAATTACACTATGGCAACGGAAATCATGAGGGAGAGTGGGATCTAAAATGCAAATAACAATCAAAATATATTTTTTTTACTTTTGAGGCCGGATAAGGTTTCGATCTTAGATCCTATTTCTAGAATGGAAATAAGTAGTTCTTCAAAAATTATTTATTCGAGGTATTTAATATTTTTTAATTTTTGAAAATTTGATATTTTCATATATTTTTAAGAAAAAAATTTATATTTAGACATACTTAAAATATTTTTAAATATCTAAACAAAATAATAAAATTTTTCGAATTAAACTCGACATGACACGAGCTACCATTTAAACATTTAATTGAAATTTATTTTAAAACGAGATAATATTTTTAAAACAAATAAAATAAATTAAATGCGAATTAACTCAAAAGAAGAAAATACAAAAAATCTAGTGCACAAATAATCAAAGAAATAAAATAAAAAAACTGCACCATTATTTTAATTAAAATGAACTTAAAAGCTTCTATTTAAATTTGATAAGTAAAGAAATAAAATAATAAAAAGATGCACCATTATTTTAATTAAAATGAACTTAAAAAGCTTATATTTGAATTTGATAAGTAAAGAAATAAAATAAAAGCTGCATCTTTGTTTTTTTTAAGTAAACAAAAAAAGATTTCATTTAAAAAGTTTCTTTTCTTTTAGGAACAATAAAATGAAAAAAAATCCAAAATAATTAAGTTATATCACATCATATGTATCAATGCCATTTCTTCTGTATTTTCAACAATTCTTTATTCAAAAAAAATTTATTCCGTTTGGTGCCAAGAAAAAGTTTGGATAAGCCTACTCCGAGCCACATACTATTCCCTTTATCAACTGCCACGTGCCATTAATCTTATTAAGCCACATTCATTTATATGGTAAAACCTAAAATTCATTTTTACTCCTTGTTTTATTCCTATTTAACTCTCCAACGAAATGGGCCTAAGCCTAGTATTATGTCACTCTCCACTTAAATATTAACCTAAATGAAATAAGGTTTGCAAGGAAACAGAGAAGGTAGCGGTGTACGGCGTGGGTTATTCCTTCATCCTTACTCTTTATCACCCAAACTCATTCACTGTTTCTTTATTTTTCCTTTACCTCATCATCTATTCTATTATTCTCAAAACGAATAATGCAAACTGTGAAAAGAGTGCCCTTGAGCCATGGTGGGGTAGCGAGGTAGGTTGTTTGTGTGACGCGGCAGCGGTGACAAGTTGAGGTGATTTCATGGTTAGAGGGACATGGCTTGGCATGGAGCGGTTTGGTGGTTAGGGCGGAAGCAATGATGAGTACCATGAGTGAAGGTGAGGTGTAGTTTTTTTTGGCGGCTGGTGACGGTGTCATGGGTGAGAAAGAATGAAGAAGAACCTTTGGGAGAAGAAGGATGGTAGTAGCGACGTTAATGGTATCATGGGACAGTGAAAATGTTTTGTATGCTTATAGGGTTAATGTTGTGAGAGTTAGAGACGCAGTGGAGGTATAACATGTGGTGCCATGAAAGGCGCTGGTGGGATGCGCAATGAGGTGCAGATTGGGACATCCACTAAACGTATAAGTTGAGGTGGCGCTGTTGGGTGAAGACGACAATGATTAATGGCTTCTTGGCTTGACACTGAAGTGGTGACAAAGGTGGCAGAGGTGGTTGGCGATTTTGGTTTTTTTTCGATGAAGGAAAGTGAGCGTTGGAGGCAGGGAAGCGGTTGAGTTAAGGGATGAGAGATTTGGTGGATGCGATGTAGAGTATGGGTGGTGATATGGCTTGTGGAGGTATTTCGGCTTGGAGGTGGAATGACTTGTGGTTTTAAGTGGTGTAGGAATGTGTTGTAGATGATGATGGGTTGTATTATAGGAGGGTTGAAAATAAAGTTGTGAGGTGCGTGAAGGGTAGCTTATGGTAATCAGGTGAACTGTGGGGGAGAAAAGAAAAATAGCAGCATGGGGTTTGCATGGTTGTTTGTTCTTTCTTGACGGTGGAAGTTTGGTGGCAAGGAGACGAAAGGGAGGTGCTTAATTTGTGTGGTTATGGTGATTTTGAGTGTTGTTTGGGGTTGTATGGGAGGCATGATGGAAGTAGAAGAAAGGTGGGGGAAGTAAGGTGGATGTTCTTGGAGGTGGTTTCATGGTAGAACTACGTGGAGGTTTTATGGTGGTTTAGTGGAGAGGTATAAAGACACGATATGGCACAAGTTGTTGCAAGGTGCATGGTGGCAGGAACAGAGTGAGATACTTATTTTAAACACATTATGATATTTAAAGGCAGTAAAACCACTTAAAAATGGAAGTGACGTAACAAACAAGGAAAGAAAATGACAATGGAGAACGAAGTAATAGGTTTTAGACAATGCTCATCATGCATACAAATGTTATACAACCAGTCAGTCAAATACTATTCATGGGTTAAAATAAAAGAAGAAGAAATCTTACCTTAAAAAATACTGCCTTTGCCAAAAAAAACCTTTTCCTCTTCTCCTTTCGTCCCCCTCTATGCTTTTCTTCCCTCTTTTCTCTTCTCTGATCTTCCCTCTTCTTTTTCTCCTCTGATTTCTAAAAGAATTCCCCCGCTCACTCTCTAATTCTCACCCTCTTATATTCTCTCATAGTGTCTCTCTTTTGCAGAAAGCCAAAATGAGCCTTTTTCTCATTAGTAAACGCCCTCCCTTTATAAGAGGACCCCTATGTAGGTGAGACCAACGCCTCTTTTGCTTCTGAACCAAGACCATAAAATACTTTTACAGAGTAAAGCCCCTTTTTAGAAGGCACTAGGCAAACTTTCTGTACAAGGGTAAGGCACACAACAACAATACATAGCAATATGGTAAATGTTGGAGAAAGGGGATTTGAGACATATGACCTTCTATGAGTGGTGAAACTAGGAAGTCTGAAATAGGAAGTGATGGGTTGTGGTTTTTGATTTTTTTTATATATATTAATAAAAAAAATAAAACCATATATAATTTTATTTTTTTGAAAATTTAAAAAAAAAAATTCTTTTTTCAAAACTCAAAATTTTAGACTAAAATTTTTTTGTATTATGAAGAAACTTTTTATTTTACTTTTTACTATTATTACTTTTTTTTTTAAAAAAAAGGTAGAATAAAAATGCAAATTAAATTTTTTATATTTTCTGAAGAAATAAAGAAAACAATAAATCTAAAAATGCAGTAAAATTTAAAATAAAAGGTGATTTTTTTTTCTATTAATCTGAAACATTTATTTTTATCCGGACGAAATTGGGTGTTGACAACAAGTATAAAACTCAATGAAAATTAAAAGCACTTGAAAGCTCTAATCTTATGAGACAACACAAAATTCAAAAGTACATTAGTTGAATTTATGACAATTTAAGACAAAACATTATTCTAGACAAAACTTATATGATCTTAAAATTAAAATGATTCGAATATGAGATAATTTTGTCAAACAAAAATTAGAAAAGACTCAAACAAATTCAAAATTACACATGAATATGAATATAAGAACTCCTAAAAGTACAAACATAAAGGTTCAAGATAAACTAAATGATTTGAACTAAATAAAAAGACTAGAACACTAAACTAATCGATAAACAAGTTGAAGACGATAGAAAAACAAATGAACAACGTGGAATATATAAAGAAAAAAAATAGAACAAGAGTTACTTATCTTTTACAATCTTTTTCTAATTGTCATATTTGTTATTTTTTCTTTTGAATGGATGATGAAGGAGTTTTAATTAGCGTAAGCTATTTTAGAACTAAGAGAATTCAATGGATTGTTATGTAAGTAAGAATTTGTGAGAGTGAGAGGTTAGACCAACTCACTAGGAAAGAGTATAAGTTATGTCTAGAATGAGACTAATCTAGGAAGAACTTAGAAATAAGTAAAATGGTCAAAAATTGGCAGCATTTCATTACTAATTTCAAGTTTAATTTTACATAGTCAAGTACACTTATTTACAAAATGCATTCCCACTCTAGCTTTTAGAGCAAGCTCTCTAACCCTAGGTTCTATGACAAGCTTATAACCCTAATTTCTATGACACACTTCTAATCTTAACTTCTATGACAAGCTTCTAACCCTAGCTTTTATGACTAGCTTCTAACCCTAACTTCTATGATAAACTTCTAACCCTAGCTTTTATTCTAAACTATTCTAAAAAATTTATACAATTTAGAATACTTCTCCTTGATGCTCCATTTTCTCCAAAGTGATATTTTCAGGATAGGATTCAGGCTCAGACAGATAATTGGAGGCCTAAATAGGCTCAGATAGGCTGAATATTTTGAAAAATTCTTGATCCACCTTCTGATTCTTTGTTCTCTTTATTATTTGACTATAGTGGCTAGGGCGTATTCCATCACTAGTCAACATCTGAAGGCTACATTTTTATGACTCAAACTTCAGATGGAGTGGAAAGTGTCGAACCTTAACGTAGAAAATTCTTTAAATAAATTCTAATTCCCAATGTCTGCGTCTGGCCTAGCTCAACTGCACTAGGTGTCATTGGATTCTTTTACAATTCTAAGCTTTGAAGCCCAACCTGCGTCAGACCGTGTTTCCTACGTTGGGCGCAATTCTTTCTTCTCTCAATCCAATGCCACTTATCTTACAAACCAAAGCTCTGACTACAATATCATGGAAATCGGTGCTTGGTCACCTTCTCCCGTTGTATTGTATTTTATTGAAGGATGAAGTGTGGAATATGCAACGGAATTGATGAACTGAAAGAAGCAAGGTTTATCTTAGGTGATCTAGGTAAAGAAATAATGGTGAGAGAGGTGAGACCAACTCTCATAAGGAGTCCTAAGCTAGAGACTAAAGTCCTGTTAACTTAAAGGAGCACAAGAACAACTGAGGCACCATTTTGGCATAATCTCTCTACTCATTCAATGTAATTTAAAAGTTGGTAACACACTTATTTATAGTGTGTGTGGCTAACCCAAAACGGAGCCAAATTTGAAAATTACATTCAAAATTCAAAAGCCTAGATCCAATCTAGTCAATAGGAGTGTGTCACTTCTCATGCATGCATATCACGCCTCCTTTACTCATTTAACACGTGTTTAATGTGTTTTATGAGGTCCTTTGCTCCATGTGCAGTGCTTCACTTAATCCCTAAGTGTATTAGGGTTTCGTTTAGGCTTGTCCAAGCCCACTTGATGCTCTAAAGCATTTCAAACACTAGTTTTAGCCCTACTCTACTTAGGACCAAAAGCCCAAACCCTATTCTACTTAGCCCAAATTATTTTAAGTTACTCTAAACATTTATACAAGTAAATTACTTCTTCTTGATGTTTTATGAGCTCTAGAGGAATCTCTTCAGAGTTGCATTTCAATCCGATCGCTGGTTGGAGACTCCAAACAGGCACAATCTTTTGGAAAGCTCTTGATCAAGCCTCTAGTTTGATGTCCTCTTTATTTTTTAACTTAGGTGGTTAGGACGTATGTCATTAGTATAGGAAGGGGACAATTAACTCCAAGTCGTCTCCCAATGAATCGAATAGTGAATCTAGTAAATTAGTGTTCAAACTCATCTATAAGCAATGAAACTTAGTAATAATAATAAATTAAAATGGAGGTTTGAGGATTGTTGTACATGAAACTCAAATAGATGATGTAAAATAATAAAGAAAATAGGTTGACTCTTAAGTCTTTTCACAACAAATTCTTTCTTGATTTTCTTAAGATTATTATTCTTCAATTCCTTTCACAGAGTTGAACTCTCAAATAAGAATAAATCAAATTCCATAAAATCTTATCCTAAAAATAAGTGTCTACTGATGTATTCAATATCTCAACTCGTCTCCAATTGTCTACTCAATGAGAGGTATATCTTTTATCTCTTGACTAAGCATACAAGAAGTTGCTTAAGACTAAGCGAATTAACCAAGAACTCCAATTAAGGAAAAACAATTGAATTCTTAACAAGTATTAAGAAACAATTACCCTTCAAAAATAGATTTTAAAAGCACCAACAATAAAACACAACTATTACAGAGAATGTAAGAAGAAAACTTTATTAAACAAAAACCTTGGAATTCATTGTGAAATGACAAGAGAATATACTCAAATTAGTTTATCCTTCTATGATGAAGACGAAAACAAAAGAATTACAAAAGCAAATAAAACTACGATTTATGTTATGCAACACTACAACCATTTCCCCTTCATTCATGCTGTCTCCAATCTCTATTTATAATTTTCTTTTTTTCACGAAATCAACTCAGATTTAATTATTAGAAATTATTCTTACAATTGAAATTGTTTCCATCTTTATCACACATTAACTGTTAAAAATAGGTGTAGGCTGAAGAACTTTTTTTGAAAACTAAGAGAATGATAATCTTTATTAACCAATTTACTATGAAATCAATTAAGCACACTACAAATAAACACAATCAATTAAAAATAAAAATAGCTTGCTAAAAATATGATTTTTGTAAATTTTCACAATCTATCCAGTAGAACAATCGATTAAAATATCAAAAATAGTCTATTAAAATTTCTTGGTAGTCAGGAAACAGAAAAATAACAGGTTAATCTGTCAAACAGTGGGTTAAAATTTATCCAGCAGTTCTTAGTCAAATTCATAAGTATTCAAGTGAGAAAAATAATCGATTGAAATCACAGATCAATTGATTGAAATTTTTCCAATAGGAGTTTTACAAAATTCTAAAAGTGACAATAGCTAATTGATTTACCCAATTAATCTATTCATATTCAAGAAGGAATGGAATGAACCTTACAAATTTTTAGTAAAGAAAATCAACAGATTGAAAATAGAAAACAATTGATTGAAATATTTCTAAAACTTTTGTTGACAGTTTCAAAACAACAAACAAGAAAACGATATGTTGATTTTATATTTCAATTGATTGAAATTTTTGATATGGAATTTAAACAGATTCAAATATATCAGAATCAATTTCCAATAAGATATACAATCAAGTCTTTGTGTGATAATCAAATTTTATTCACTGTTCCATAAAATCAATTGATTGATTTTTACATTCAATTGGTTGTTTTTATCAACAGATTCACATGTATTGCAAAAGTTGTGCGTGATTATGGAGAAATTGAAAAATAGTAAAAGAACACACCAATTTTATACTGGTTCACTATTTCTCATGAGCTACATTAAGTTTCTTTGCCACACTAGCAACGATTTTATTAATCAATCAAAGATTACAAGGAAATACAAGTTTAAGACCCAATCCTGCACCCTGCAAGATTGCTCCAAACACCCTATACAGCTCCTCTATTTCACAACTACAGAATCCACTGCAGAACTCACCTAGAAACCCTATCTAGATGAAACAACACCACCAATCACACCTAGAAACCCTATCTAGATGAATTACAACACACAATAGAGGAAAATGAATTACAAATCAATGATCACATCAAAATATAACTTACAACTTATCAAGAAAGACAAGAATCATTTCCCTGAACACCAAGGCTGCTGTATTGATGCTTCAATCACTCAAAGGCACACAAGAATAACTCTAAGATTGAGAGTCAAGGTTGATCTTTTGAAATCTTTGAAAAACCTCTCCACCAAGAAGCCCTCTTGCTCACCCCTTGCTATATCAATTGTAAAACTCAAGTAATTTCAAAATTTGAAGTCTAAAAACACTATTTTGAAACATGCAGAACTTGGTCTTTTATAACAGTTATGTACTTAAGTGAAATCAATCGATTGTTTTTTCAATTCAGTCGATTGATTTTACTAAACTACAATTCAATCGATTTTTTCGTGTAGTATTAAAAATTTCAATTAAAACTTATTTTTAAAATAGATTTACACTTGATTCATTGGAGCTCTTGCATACTTTTATCATGATGAAAGCAAGTAAACAACACACTAATTCTAGGACACAAATCAAACAAACTAAAACTATTATTCAAACTTGGATTGATTCATAAAATCTTCAAGCTTGGATTATTGTCAACAATCTCCCCCAATTTGATGAAGTCAATTCAATGGTTGAGTTGATTGAATTATGCAAGTTGGCTATTCTCCAGTTTGCATCCAAATGACTTTGCTCCCCCATACTTTGTAAACTCTTGCATTTAAACTAGTACACATATCAAAACATTTTTATGTTTCAAACACACATTCATCCAAACTAGTAATAAAGGCCAGTGCAGTTGTAGCAGAATGAAAATTAAACCAACTGTAATATAGCAGTTCACATGTCAAGTTTGTCAAGTATTAGAGAACAAATCAAAAGTGTAGTAGATTCAAATTAACATTAAATCAGCAACTTAAATGAAATCAATGCATAAGTGAGTTGCTGCAACATCAAATTCACAAAAAATAAAAATAAAACAAGCATTAGCAGTAGATAATAGTAGTGCAATCTAGCACCAGCAGTCCAAGCCAAATAAAGTATAACAACAATCAATACAGCAAAATAAGAGATTAAAATGTACCAGCAATTCAAATTGTACAGAGCACAAAGTAGTAGCAACATCATTTTAGAACACACAAATACAACTACAACAACCACAGTAATTCAAATATTACAACACCAAAATCAACAATCTGAGAATTATGAATTACAACAAACTTGAGAAATTAAAAACAGTACCAATTACACACCAACCACTCCACAAACTAATCAACCACAATTTCTCCCCCATTGAATTCATTGAATGGGGTAAAATCAGAGCAACAAAACTGAAAAAAAAAGTAAAACTGAAAAAGAAACAAAAACACAGCAGAAAAGATGCAATAGAAAAGTGAATGCAGTAGTGCATGCTCCCAATCCTCCTTTCCAAAGTACGGTATGTGATCGAAGCCGTATCCGATCAAATAATTGCAGTTAAATGCAATACTAGGAAGTGACTCCTAGGTCATCTCCCAAAGACCTAGTTCCTGATTTAATAACTAGATTTAACTAGAATAACTAGATTTAATAAAATAATAACCGAATTAGATTTTCTTAACCGAGATTTAAATTATCCTCTTGATTAGATTGTAATTCGCTTATCACAGGATACAAAAATTCATGGTCAACTTATTAAACCCTAATTCCAACGCGAATTAATTAACTAAGCGATAATTAACACAAGTTTTCCTTATGCATATTAAGCATTCACATACATCATTTATTCCATCCCAACAACTCGTGACTCACTCCATTAAGCATGAACAGAGACATGAAATTCATATTAACTGAAACATTAAGCATGAACCAGTAAAAGCATTAAGCACACAAATAAATTGATGAAGAGTTAAGAGACAAAAAGAGCAAAAATAACACAACAACAACCTCAAAGCTTCTTTACAATCTGAATCAAAAGGATAACCTTATAAATTAGCCTTCCATTAAATTCGAGTAAAGCAAATGAAGATTAAATGCAAAACGAAATTAAAAAGGAACGAAATTAAAAAAGAACGAAATTAAATGAAACAAAAATAGAATGTAATTGCAAAGGAAAGAAAATAAATACAGAACCAGTTTTTCCAGAGAGAGAATGAACTGAATCCCAAAAGCCGAGAGTCCCTAACTCCTTTGGTTTCACCTCCTTTAATAGACGGCTAGACCTAAGTCAGTCGTGAACACTAAACCTAGTGGGCACAAATCTTTCAATTCTGGTCTAATAAATAAAAACTGATAATGTGGCTGCTCCTCTTCAATTCCAGAATTAATATCCAAGCGCAATAAATTCCAAAGTTTCCATGAAAATAATAATAAAATTAGCTCAGAAAATTCGAATTAAATAAAATTATGAATTTCTGGTAAATGAAGCCCAAACAATGAAATAGATAAAATAATAGGCAGTTAAACATAAATCACTAATAAAAATAGGTACATAAAGACAAGTAAATAGAGAAAACTAATGACTCATTAGTATGTCAATTTGCTCTTGAACACTTTCAATATCATTGTGTAGGAGTTGAAACTTAGCTACATGATGCCTCCTTTGATCTCTAGCTATGTTGTCCAACCTTCCTAGGACCACTTGCTCAAATCTTGAGAGAGACTCAATATAGTCTATTGGAGGATTGTAGGGCATAGCATATTCAGCAGCCATGGTTTCTTCTTCATCAGCAGTAGAACCTTGACCTATAGTTTCGCTTGGTCCAACACCTCTAATGTTCTCTCCATCAGCTTTACACATCCGTGCGCCATTGTTTGCCTTCACCAGTCCAATTTGTTCAGCATGGTGTGATTGAGTTCACTATTGGGCTCCATGGTTTCTAAAAGTTCTTCTTCAAGATCCACCCTCAAAGTGTTCAAGCAACTTGGAAATGAGGACAACATAGGGTAATATGTAGTCAGTCAACTGTTTTAACTTTTCATGTGATCTTTCATCACATACACCTAATTCACCTTGATCTTGTGTATGAGGTAGTACTTAAGCATGAGATCTTCTTTAGTCAATATAACATGGTTGCTCTCTCTTGGAGTCAAGATTTAAACTATGATGAAGGTCAAAATTCTCAGGTTCATGGCCAGATTTCCTAACCCAAATCCTCTCATTTCAGTAGTTGGATTCCTAAAGCATGTCCTCGATCACCCTTTACCTTGGGTTTCGATCTTGAGGGGTTTTTGTACTACCCAATGTTGAAATATATGGAAAGTATATAACTGAAATATATGAATATATTACCTCATTGAGATAGTAGGGTATAACGACTTGCATATCTGAATAACTTACATTGGACTTAAAACTAATGTCTGTTACAATACTCAACGACCCAATATATAACAACAAATTAGACTTACATATTAACCTAAGCTCAAAAGCTTCAAAATATATTTTTATGTTTTATAGAATACTCACTCAATCTTATCACAATTCACTAAACACTAATTATTCATTTCTATGCTCTTACTAACTTAAGTGTTGAAAAATTTTCTATATATAGATCTTCACTCACTGTTTCATCAATAAAGTTTGACAACTATCATTAAAAAAATTAGCTAAATCAAACTTAGTTTCTTCAACGTCAATCCTAATTTACCTTAAACAATTTGAATTCAGTTCAAATAAAAATTATTATTATTATAAATATTAATGAGAAAGCAATCAATTTCTATTAAGAGATTGCTAATATAAGAATTATTATTATTATAGATATTAATTGGAAATCAATATTTTTAAGAGATCCGTAATATATGGTATTGTATATATAAGTGATTCATATGTGTTACAATGGTGAAATTTGAGTGTAACAATTTTTAATATTTATAATTACCTTTTTAATTTTAAAATATAACTAAAGATAAATTAAAATTATGAAATACGTATATCAAAGATAATATTCTTATATATTATTATAGATGTTATAGATAATGATTTTCAATATTTCCTTAAAAAAGTATTTTTAAATCATCCTTCTTCTAACGTACTTATATCACATCAAACATACTTATATTTGTGTAGAAGTATATAACTATATAAGTATAGATATACTACTAATTATATTTATTAATATATCTTAAAAATAATGAAATGTTTAAATATTACTTATTATGTGAAAAAGACATAAATATATGTCGGCAGGGACTACTTTAGTTTCGCATTACTAAGCCAGTTGTCCTCGCTCATATGGGAACACGAAAAGGTTCGGCTTAAGACCCGACCCGACCCGACCCGACGCATACCCAAAATGATGATTAAATTAGCAAACGAAAGACCAAGTTTGCTCGGTTCACATTCAGACTGACTGTGAGGTCAGATAGAGTGAGGGAAAATGAGACACGGCGGAGGGAAGAGGAGGCGCGTGGCGCCGAAACCATTCATCGTTTTGTGCGCATTGGTGACTGGCTTGTTCGGACTGTTGGTGCTCATGTTCAGACCCTTGGAAGATGTCCCTCGCACTGCCGTGCCTTTCGCGAGAGCTTCGGAGTTCAAAGGTTCTTCTTCGGACGGTGGGAAGAGGATGGAAGGCGTGGTGGCGTTTCGGCGCGTGGCAGAGAAGGCCTGCAAGACGGTGGAGGAAATGGGGGAGGATTTCAGAAGAGGAGTAGGGAAGGAGTCTCTGAGAGTGAGAAAGATTATCGAGAATCATTTTGTTGCCAATGGTTCTTTCTGCATTCTTCATACAACCTTCGCTTTCTGCTGTTCTAAATTATTATTATTTGAATGCTATAGCCACTTTACTCTCTCAAACTTAAAAAAGTATATTTCCTATAATGTTATATAAGATTTTAAATGTAACTAGAACTAACACTTTAATCTCTATATATCTTTATATATTATTTACATGTTTTCTTTTAATTTTGAATTGATGTAATTGCCAAAGTAATCTTATCTGTTAGGCTAATGACTATTTATTATTATTATTATTATTATTATTATTATTATTATTATTATTGTTATTTTCATTTTTTCTTTTATTGTTATTATTATTTGCTAAAAATGTTTTTTCCTCTCGTCTTAATTTTCTTTTTAATTAAACTAATATGACAACACGAAAAAGCACCAACTTATAATATTATTACTATTATTGTTGCTATTATTATTATTATTATTATTTACTTTCAATTTTCAATTCAATGTTTCAGCAGGTAAAAAAATAAAATGATAGAAAAGATTTTATTACACTAGAATTACAAAATATACTTATTTATTACATTAAAAACTTTATATAATTTCGCACTGGACGTGTAACTGGTGCATAGGATTAACTTAAATAATAATAATAATAATAATAATAATAATAATAATAATAATAATAATAATAATAATAATAATAATAATAATAATAATAATAATAATAATAATAATAATAATAATAATAATAATAATAATAATAATAATAATAATAATAATATTTATTTGGTTTTGATATTAGGTGTCAAATTGTGCGCAAAAAAAGTGGATTCGAGTCTTGTATGTCTCTTACATGGTAAAAATTCTCTGTAGGAAAGTTAGACGCTGCATGTTTTTTTGGATATTGTCTGTTGAAATAGGATCTATGATTTAAGATACATACAGTGCTTCAGAGAAAATTGTGTATTATGATGCATGCAATGTAACACGCCAGTGGTTTTTTGTTTTACCGAGCACATGTATGAAGTCTGATTGGTGTTTTTTCCTTGTGAAATATAGGAAATTATTGATGTTATTTTGTTGGGAGCATTGGCATCTGGTGTATGAATTTTGCTGCAACAATACTATTTTGAGACATATGTTATAAAACCAAATCACAACACCCTAAAGGAGTTAATAACATGTCAGATGTTATTGTAGTTTGTTGAATAGTTCAAGTGAAACCTTTCACCATAGAAGAAATCTTAAGCTTGGATCCATCTCCCATCACAATATTCAAAGGGTGTCCATTTCGTCAATCTTGCAACCATATTTCTTGGTTATGTGAATATCCAAGATATTGTGTGTGCTGTCCTTGTCTATAAGAACGTGTAAAGGCATTTTTTGATAGTAACCTAGGATCCTCATGGTCTTAAAACTAGCAATTCCTATTAAAGCATTAATAGATATTTGTAGTTAACAAGGCACCTCAGCTGCACTACCCATGTATTCAAGTGGTCATCTCGTCATTGATCTCCAAAACATTCACTTGCAACTTGTGAGTCAAACTATGTTCAGGTGAATAAGGTTTATCACAGAAATGACAAAGGCCCTTAGCGCTCCTTTCATTCATAAACAAGAGTCAAACTCTTCCCTAGTCTCACTTGCACCTTACTAGCATTAGCTACCATACTAAAGAACCGATTTTTGTCCAAACACGATGGTTTAGGCCCAACACCTCTTGGTGTTACTTATTGATACCAATAATCAGAAAACTTGAAGTATTAGCTCTTGCCAAAGAAAATGCCTTAGCGTACCTGTTGGAATATCCTTACCAACATTAAGTATCCTTCTTAAGCCCACCCAGGAAACAAGCAAATACATCTCAGGCAAATTCAAATGCGTAATAATAACATCAAACTCCTCATAATACTCTACAACTGACTTTTTCTTAGTTTCATTAAACCAACCATTGGATCATCACATACATCACCAAGCCTTTCAAGAATTAGTTTCTTGTACTCTAGCCAGGGCAAATTAGAACAATTGGTAGTTTTTGCAAAGTGGTGAGTGCCACTGTAAAGCACAACCTTCCATATGAACAATAACTAACTTAAAACGAAAATCATCAAGTGATTATCTATAAGAAAGAAATTTCACATTGACAAATCCACTAGTTCACATTAAATATGGGGAAATCAATCCAAGCAAGCCTCGTTCCACACTAATAAGAAGAAGATCCACACTGCTCACCTTGAACACCTGGAGATTCTGATTCAACGTACACATTTTGTCTCAGCAATTCTTGCAATGTTTCCTTCATAGACACACCCAAAGTTCTTTGTATTGAACTTGCAAAATCTGCCAAACTAGCCTCCAATCAAGCTGGCACAGGATCTTCCAAATCCTTCACTGCTGCATTGCAAGTTTATTCCGCCATTGAAGGCTACTCTGATAGAATTGTACCGACTTATATCAATTGATGTGATTTTTCTTAGTTTTAGGAATTAGAGGCAACTTGAAGAACATATATGGAATTGGGGAACCCTACAGGAGGAAAGGTCCCAAGAATTCATTGAGTAAGAGAGTTTACAAGAATATGATCAAGATACATGAACAAAATGTCTATGGCTAATCAACTACTTGCCATTTATAGTTAGCCTCCAAAACTGAATCTAACAATTTGCCTAAGAAAAATATCTAACTAACTCAAACTGAATCTAACTAATTCAGTTTAACAGTTAGCAACTGTTCCTAAATTACATTATTCTTCCAGCTTTTTTCATATCACACTCACTTATATACACTCCCTGCACTTCTGTGGAGGATGGTATAACCGGGTTCAATTATAAGATGGTTTTTTATTTTGTTTCAGGTGCTGCAAGAGTCAGAGATTTTCCCCCAGAGCAGTTCTGTAGACATGGCTTTGTTCTCGGGAAGACTGCTGAGGCAGGTTTTGGCAATGAAATGTACAAGGTCTTAACAGCTGCAGCACTTAGTGTAATGTTAAACCGCTCCTTGATCATTGGTCAAACCAGGCATATTAGTTCTTTCTCAAGCTTTTCTTAGTTTCTTTTTCACTTTTATGAACTTCTACATTCTTTGTCAGCTGAAAATATTAAGCGTCCATGTTTATTGGCTCTTGTATGAATGTTGTGGTAGCTGGTAGCTTTGAAGCATAACTCGTCCCAGAATTTTTTGACTGTGCCGTTGAGTCCCGAATATGTGGTACTCAATTCGTGAGACTCTTATTTGGTGGACTAGTCTCTTGGGTTAGACTCTTTTTGTATGCTAGGTTATGACGCATTGCATAAACCAACCTATTTTCAAGCACTTTTGCAGACAACTTAGATAGTTTATGGCCTCTGATATTTGAAAACCAATGCCATTGTGCCATTGATATATTTGTGAAAGAGCTCGGCTCCTGCAAAAGATAGCATATTTGAATCAAATAGAGATCATTGTTGTTAAAATTGGTCAGGACAGCGAACCAGTAATTTGTGTGACCATTATAAATTGGTTGGTTGGTTGGCTGAACAAGATAACATGATAAAAATAATGAGCTTTATTTAAATAAAGAAAAGAACTAGCATTTAATATTGACTATAATTTTTATTATCAAACGGAATCCCAACTTGCTAGAGCACACTGTTACAAATATTGTAATAAAACAGAGTCCTGTGTTTCATTATCTGATTGATGCCTTGTTGCTACATTTCAGAGGAAAATATCCTTTTGGAGACTACATTTCTTATTCCAATTTTACTTTTACGGTGAAAGAAGTAAAGCATTTGTGGAGACATAAAGGTTGTGAAAGCAAATATGGGAGGAAACTGGTTATGAGGATTGATAATTTTAATAAACCATTAGAAACAAATGTTCTCTGTAGCAACTGGAAGAAATGGAAGCAACCCATCATATGGTAAAGTGAAAAATAATTTTGTTAATTTATTAGTCTCACAAGCATCATAAATGAGCATATACTTTACGTTTTAGGTTTCAAGGTACTACTGATTCTGTGGCAGCACAGTTTTTCTTAAAGAATATATACTCTCAGATGAGGTTTGCTGCTCTCAATTTGTTTGGTGACCCACAAGTTCTAGCTTTGCGACCGAATGTTTTTGGGGAGCTCATGAGAGTTCTCATATCCCCTTCAGAAGATGTTGAAGCAGCTGTAAATTGGGTTATTGGTGGTGGGGAGAATCCTGACATCTCATTGCATATGCGGATGCTTATGAATAGGTATTGGAAGTATGCGTTAATTTCATGGTGTGGGAATATTCATGATTGATTGAGAGTTAATTGAATAAATTTCTGATATAAATCTTAAGATAGTTTTACGTTTTACTAGTTTTGGAAAGTTAAATTAGTGTATCTTGGCAGAACGCTCTCTGAGGAGCCAAAGAATATTGCCAATTCAATTCAGTATCATGTTATGGGTTTTCATTCCATTCTTCTGTCCTCGATTTATTTGCCTTTCATCCTCTTCTGTAAGCCCTAATTAGGTAAGTATTTTATTCCAGAGATGTTAAATAATTTAGCCTCCGCAATGATATAGGACAGCAGTATACAGTACTCATGATACAAAGTAAACAAGGAAAGCGTAGCCATTTGTTAAAATTTATTAAAAGTTACTAAATCATGAGATGTTCATCAAATAAAATGTTAAATCCACAAAGCTGTGAATAAATTATTAGTAAGCAAGAGCGTGCAGGGTGTTGGTATTTGCTAGCAGTTCCTTTGTGTTCATTGTTGATGCAAAATTTCCATGCAGTATGTAAGAAGAAAAAAAACGATCCAATTAGCATACAAGCATTTTCTTTATTATGGGTAGCAAGGTCAACCTTCATATTTGGTATGGGTTTAAATGACTCATTCACTTTTCGGCATCCCCTTTTCAGGTCTAGAAGAGCTTTGCAGGCAGTGTTGCGTTGCCTGAAAAAGGCCATACGAAGTCAACATCTAATGTCATCAAGACCAAAGGTGGTATTGGTGTCAGATACACCTGCTGTTGTTAAAGGTATCAAGACTGTGTCTAACATAAGTGAATTTGCAGAGGTAATTATTCTGGTCCTGATTGCTAAACTGCATGCAGATACTCGCATTAATGTGCAGATGGAACAATACTTAATACAAACCAATATTATTAATTTATTACTTGTTAACAGCGACATTATTGCTTTACATTAAGAACTGGCTACATGCTATTTTCAATATTGCCAATCTTTCTTAAATGCTTTACTGCTTCACTATTCAACCGTTTGTTTAATATACGGTGGTGGTGCATGATCCAACAAACATACGAGTGGTGTAAAATTTGTGGGTCTCTGATTCTTGTTCATATCTATTTGTCCCCAGATTCTTCATTTTGATTATGACCAATTCAGAGGAAGTATGTCTAAAGGCCTGCGCAGGTCAGATTTTAGAAGGAAGGATTGGGGTTCAGCACCTAGATGGGTTGCGTTTGTCGACTTTTTTCTTGCTTCCCGGGCAAAATTTGCTGCCATTTCTGGAGCTCACCGGCGTGTTGGGACTACGTATGCTCAATTAATTGCTGCACTGGCAGCTGCATACAATCTGGGTATTTCTTCTCATTCACTCTTATTCTTTTTAAGTCAAGGTTGCAGGAGGATCAATCCAACGATATTTGAGACTTAAAAGAACTTGAAAAGAGACTTTTGTTGTCTTAAACGAGAGGGTTATTATGTTAGGCCTTTGTTTTCCAAAGTACGTGTTTTTCGTAAAATCTAAACGCAAATAATTTTTGTTTGTTGGATTGACCCTACATGCCAGCACAATTTCTTGAAACATGCAGCTGAAACATGAAAATTGTTTACTCCTCAGGGGACAAGTCTGGTCCAAGGTTTGTATTCTTAAGCAGTTTCCAGAGTAATTTGTTAAGTAATGGCCTAAAGCATCAGGTTGGTTGGGGCCATGTGTGGAACCGATATGCTGGTCCATTGAGTTGTCGCAACCAGGCAGATCAATGTGCCTTCACACCAGTTCTCCCGTCTGCATGGTGGGACGGTCTTTGGCAGTCTCCAATTCCAAGGGATATTAACCGTCTTGCTTCTTATGGCATCAGATTATCTGGTCTTGGCAATGTTGATAGCAATTCCCTTAAAAGTCACTGTAAGAAAAGGAAAAATGTTGTACGAACCATTACCTTCAAATTGTAGTGTTTGGAACTCAAAATCATGTGTATTCTTCTTAATTGGATAACCGAAAAATGAGTAAGATTAATTATGTCTTTTAGTGGATATATTTAACGTGACGCGTTCTTCCTGCACCTGAGTTCGTCTCGCACTTCATATTTTTCCAAAATACTAATAACATTCTTTTAGGATTATAGAATCTAGAATACAAAAATTATATTTTGGATTTTATAATTTGTAATACATGTTTTTTATTTTGGATTTTACAATTTTCTTTTTAATTTTGGATTGTATAATATGGAATAGAATATTTTAGATTGTACAATTCACAATTCAAATTTTTTTTGTATTCTAGATTATATAACATGAAATACATTTTTTTTTATATTTCGAATTACACAATCTAAAACATAATTTTTTAAAATTTAGCTTGTGTAATCTGGAATACAAAAATGTTAGGAGATATAGGGTTTATTTAATTTTTTTTATTAAGAGTGTCATGGTCATTTTTTAGTCTATAGAGGGATAGGAATAACACGTAATATAATGCATGTGCGACTTGGGTTATTGATAGTGGGCCAATTCAGTCAAGACCTAAAAGAGACCCTTGTTTACAACTCTCCGTATAGGATTTTAGAATGCTTCTTCTTGCACTTCCATAATTTTTTCCTACACTTCTATAGGAAAAGTAAAAATACATTTTACCCTCTTTATTTCTTCAGCTTCTCAGCAGCATCCCTCTTCACTTTCCCGTATTTCAAATCATATAATCTAAATTACACAATTGGATTATGTAATTCGAAATACAAATGGATTACACAATCCAAAATACAAAAAAAATGTATTTTGGATTACACAATCCAAAATGTACAATTTGAAATACATATTTTAAAAAGGTATTTTGGTATTTTTTCTTTTCAATTACGAATGCAGGAAGAAAAGCATGGAGGTGCAAGAAGAAGCTCTTAAGACTTTATATAATGGGTGAGGGATAAAGCCACTCCAATTTGTTATTGGGCTTTTAATCCCCATTCTTAGAAAAAATTCCTTATTTTAGTTGTCTTTTTATTATTTTAGTTTTCTTAATGGTTTAGTTTCACACACACACACATATATATATATATATATATATGTATGGAGTTATGCTCATCTTGAAAGTGATTTGTAATTCTTTATGCACGAATAATATTTGCAACATCTTTTCTTGGTTTTCTCCTTTTGCATCTTGACTGAACACCAAACTTCTTCCATAGTGCATATTCAATATGTATTCAGTATGGTATCTCAGTCGACTAACGCTACGCCTTCTAATCATTTCTCGCCTTCTTTCTCTGTAACTTTTGATCAAGAATCTATTTGTTTCTTTTTTATTTTTTTTGTTGGAAAGTGAGATACACTTCATGAGTCAATCATAGGACCTTGAAGCTCGTACTACTTACATCTTGGAGAAAATCCTAGTATGATTCTTGTTAATCCTCAATTAAATGGAGCTAAGCAAGGTATGAAACGTGTCTTACTCTCCCAAAACAAACTCAAATTCATAGATGGAAGTATTGCTCCTCCTCAATCTAGTTAGGTTCTTTTTTATGTTTGGGAAAGATGTAGTGTTATGATGTTTTCTTGAATTACACGTACCCTAAGTCCACAAATTGATCAAAGAACAATTTATATTGACAATACTAAGGATCTTTGGGAGGATCTGAATAGATTCTCAAAAGGAGATCATTTCAACATCTTATTGGAATTTCATTCCATCAAATAGGGCGAGTGAAATGTTTTTTAATTTTCACTAATTTAAAGATATTATGGGAAGAATTAGAATATTTAAGACCTATTCCTAATTGTGTATGCAATGTGAAATGCAATTGTGATCTTATGAAAACCATATCAAACTACGAAGAATATGAATATGTTATATTTCTTAAAGGATCTTGGAGATATATTTGGTGTTGTTAAGACTTAAATTCTCCGAGCTCAACACGTGCCCAACACACTCATTTGTGCACCTGGCATGGCAAAACCCAAGATCACAACCTAAGAATTGCACCCGACGCGTTGGTACACCCGAGAGCAGAACCTAAGAATTGCGCCCGGCATAGCCTCTTGAGTTGGGCGCAAGCACCAAATTTCCTACTTTCTTATTTGCATTGTTATTTACTTAACTTTAAACTTAAAAATTTAAAAACAATCCAAAATACTAAAACAAAAATAAACAATTAGAAACATAATAAAACCAAAATTGTTCAAAACCAAACAAAATTAAAAACTAAAAATCCTGGGTTGTCTCTCAAGGAGCACTTGTTTACAGTCACTAGCCTGATGTGAAACTCTTCAAGGTGAAGGAACATTGGGCTGAATCATTGCTTTGGTGACTATCTTTACGTTCTTGGAATATGAACTTTCAAGCTCAATTTTTTCATCTGCTTGAACCTTTTTTTTTATCACACAATTATATGTCAATTTGAATCCCCATCTTTTGAAAATATTTTTACTCTTTGATAACCCAAAAGTGGCAGGTACCCCAGGCCTCAAATCATCATCTTTCACATTTGAATTAACTATCTCAAGTATGAACAAAGTTTGCAAATTGTAGTCCTCTAGCTCCTCAAATTCCTATTGTGTTGGCTAAGCATCCAAAAATCTTCTTCCAAATGCTTGATGCGGTCTTCTTCTTTTCTATCATAGGATTGACTTTGATCTTCATGCATTAGGGTTTAGGAAGAGGATGAGAGATTTGAAAGTTAGACCCACCAGAATAACATTGCAGTTAGCTAACAAATCTATCAAACTTCCACATGTAGTAGTGAAAGACGTGCTGGTAAGTGTGGGAGAGCTTACTTGTCGATTGATTTTGAAGTGAGGCGAATGGGGTGGTGAGGAGCGAAAACTTAAGGAGGTTGCCGACGAAGGGGTCGATAATGGCAGGGTTCAACGAGACGGTGAGGCAAGGCGGTAGTGAGAGCGAAGCACAACTAAAAGAGCATGCGGCAGTTTCTTTGACAGTGACGAGGTGAAGCATAACAACGTTGGACTTGCCGTGCTCTGGTCGCCGACAACAATGAGGCCAAGGAGGTGGAGTTGCGATGGTTGGGAGGCAACAGTGGTGGAGGTTTTGGCTCTAGAGCGCGACGAAGGTGAGAGGTTGTGTTGTTGCGACATAACAATTTATGAGTGGGGACCGTGACAAGGGACATAGGGCCAAGCTTGGTGGGCTACGGTTTTGAGGACGACAACATACGATGGGAGCGAGGGTATGTGGCTCGCAATCATCTACCCTGGCTTCATCCTAAATAACTCATACTCTTGAATTAACACATGCTTTCTCGCTCTTTTGATATCACTTGTTCCTTCATCCGTGACTTCCAAGGTATCCCAGATTTCTTTTGCAGAAGCACATTGTCATACCCTGAAAAATTCATCAAGATTAATAGATGATGCTATTATATTCTTTACAATAGAATCATATTTAGCGTTCTTGCTCTCACTGCCAATCCAACCACATCAAGGTTTATCAACAAACTATCCATCAACAACAACTTGCGGTACAAAAGGTCCATTCACAATAGCATCCCATACACCTCGATCAACCAATTCATTAAAATTCTCATTTTGACTTTCCAGAATTCATAGTTCAATCTACAAAACATAGGTGGTCTATTGATTGAGGCTCCCTCAATAAATGAAAGTTTGTTTTCAGCTATTTTGGATCAACTTGAGTAACTTTCAAGAACCTGCTTTGATACCAATTGTTAAAAAATATGTTGGCCGAAGTTCAAAGGGGAGGGGGGGGGGAGGGGGAGGTGAATTGAACTATTAATCCTTTTTGAAAACAAGTTCAAAAGAATGAGTATTTTTATGAAACGATGATCATCAATCAAAGAAGCACAAAATAGTTAATTAAATTGTTAAAATAGCAATCTAAAATGGAATAAGTGTGTGCTACCAGTAAAAACAATTAGCTAAAATTTCAAAACAATTGATTCAATTTTTCTGGCAGAGTTAAATCAGAGAAATAACAGGCTAAATGGTTAATTAATTGATTAAAATTTGCTCTCCAGCACATAGAAAAATTTCAGCAATTCCAATAGAAAAACAAATAGCTAAAATCTGATTTGAACGAATTAAACTTATTTTTAACCAGTTGTAGTTTTTAAGCAAAACCAGTAAAACACTTTGTAAATCCTTTCACAACACAAATTTATATAAAGGCAATGCAAGGATGAAATAATCAAGAATTTTGCTCAGAATACAACTAGCTAAACTGGAAAACAATTGGCTAAAAGATTTAAAGCAAAGTTGTGAAAATAGTTTATTCAATAGTGCTAACAAAACAGAACCAGTTTTTCATGTATGTTCAAAAATAGCTTTGCAATACTATTCAAAAAATATTTTGTATGAAGAAGAATTAAAAGAAGTAAATCAAGATTGTTCAAAAGCAGAAATACAATGTGCTAGTAGTGAAATTCACAAGTTGAAATATGTCTACACCATATAAAAATACTTTTATACAATGTTTACCATAAACCAGAAAAATAACACACTAATTATGAGTGAAAATGATTGGATTCAATTGATAAAATTGAGTATTTAAGCAAGAAACATATACAAGATCAATTTCACAAAGTTTCCAAAAAATAATTGATTAAAATCCAATTTCAATTAATTGATTTTGCTGCCAAAAATGGATTTTAGGTGTTGTCCAGAAAAACAATCAACTATTTTTTTTAATTTGAACAAGCTATTTATTACAGTAAAACAAAATTTTTGTTAAAATGGTTTGCAAATTTAAATACAACAAGGGATAATGGATCACACAAGGATTTTTATACTGGTTCACTATTCCTCAAGAGCTACATCCAGTCCTTTGCACAACTATGCAAAGATTTCACTAAAATCACAAAGTTTACAAGCAAATACACAACCAAGATTCAATCTTTAACCCTACAAGATTGATTCTACCCTTATGGAGAACCCTACCACATAAGATGCAACACCCTATTACAATGTATTATGCAAACTTACAACACACAAACGAAATTACAATGAATTTCACCATAAACTATTCTCAAACACCCTATTCAAGTATAATTCTCCCAAAGAACATATGATTTTGGAATTACAATACTCAGGATCACAACACAACACCCTAAAACCAATCTCAATACAGAAAGAATCACTTATCTTGATGAGAACCAGCTGCTGGATGAATCTCCCAATCTATTGCGAGCAAAAACCCACTCAAGAATGAGAATCAAGGATGATCTTGCTCCAATCTTAATCAACCTCTCAAATCTTGAAGGATTCATGCCAAAGAACTCTCAAGTGAATGTTAGAACACTTTTTCAGATTCAGAAATGTGCAACTCATTTTTCAAAACACGCTGCCTGCAGGTTTTTATAGAGAAAACTGCACTGTCAAGTAAAAATAATTGATGTTTTTTTTAAAAAACAATCGGTTGTTTTTCCTTCAGCACAAAAATAGCTAACTGTTTTTCAAAAATAGTTGATTGTTTGTGTTCTGCAACACCTTTTCTCATAAAATGGTTTTTGAAAATGCTTTTCCACTTGAGCGAATTGGAGTTTATTGCATGCAAATGATGGAATGAAATGAGACAAATGCAAACTATACCTAAGACACTCTATTATACCCCAACCAAGGTACCGAAGCAATCTTCCAAAGCTCCAATATTTCTTCATCAAATCTACAATTCAAGGGCATCTCCAACAAAAGAGATTGAGCTTAGACAAGATAAATTAAATAGGAAAATTCAGAAGGAAAAAGAGAGAAAAAAAAATAGAGAAGAGAAAGAAAAGAGAGGAAATAATGTGAAAGAAAAGAAAAACCCTTGTTGAGAAGTGAACGGACACTATCATAAATCCCTCTCTTTTAAAAAACACTTGTGAGGAGGTGATTGAAAAGACAACTTTGTCCGGAGCTGAACTAGACATTAACACATACTCCTCTTCCATAAAAAAAATTAATGAGGATATACTTGTAGAGCAATCTTTGTCTAGGATTGAACCAAACATTGACATAAAATCCTCCTTCATAGAAACAACCTATGAGGAATTTCCCGGAGAAAGATTGGATATTCAAAAGATTAGGTCATCTCATAGGGCAAAAAAACATGAAAATATAAATAAAAATGAAAGTGCTCCTCGGGTTGGATATTAGTGTTCATCAATTGGAAAGAAATACCTTGACCTTGGAAGATTGTTTATTGCTAATTACACTTTAATTTTTTATGTTGTAAAGATGCCACCTGTTATATTTTTCTGATGTTTTTACAGGATGGTATTTGACCCAAGAGGTTCCCACAAATAAATAAACAACAACAAGTTTGTTGTTTAAGAGAACAATGCAGATCTGAGGACAAATCCCTTTCAAGAGGGATTGGATGATGGAATATTTCAAAGCCACCTTAGTAAAAGAATAAAGAGGACAAAGAACCAGAGGACAAAGAACCATTTGAGTATGTTTGGGCCTCTCACCAGTTGTTTGGGCCCAAATGCAACCTTGAAGAGATCACTCTGGAGATGATGGAGTATCAAGATGAAGTCATTTACTTGTATAAAATTTTAGAATAGCTTAGAATAATTTGGGCCAAGAAGAATAAGGTTTGGGCCTTGTATTTGGGCCATGGGTAGAACAAAGTTAGAATTTGATAGTATAGTCCATTTAGGGTTGCATTTGGGCTTCCTAAAACCTAATGCAAACCCTAGAACATCCAAGGCATGAAGTTAGTGCACAAGGAGTTGCACACAAAGTAAGAAACACATTAAACATTAGCTAAATGTGAAGAAGAGGCATGGAAAGTGTGTGAAAATATGTTTAGGCTGAGTTCAAGAAAGGGGGTGAATTGAACTTTACAATTTTTTCTTTTGATTTTAGAAAGCAATGAAAATGTTTCAAACCAAATGAAAGCTTTCACGAATCTCAATGATCAATGATTTAAGGTGCATCGAACAAAATAAATCGATTGAAACTCGAATAAGTTGATTTATATTTTTAGCAGAATGAACAAAAATCAAAACTTCAATTAATGATGAGCAATAGGCACAACAAAATTAAATCCCAATAATAGAAATACTTAGAATGCAGTGCAAATGACCAAAATGCACAATATTAAATACAACTAAGAATTAAATCACACCAATTGACAAACTGTGCACTAATATAAATGGGTATGGACAAAACTGTAGATCCAATACAAGATTTGTTTAGCAGATTGATGATATATTAGTTCCACAACAATTGCAACTATGAAAACAGTAAGCGATAGAAATAAAAGGAACTAGAAACAATTATACAGGAAATCAAATTCAATTGCAAGAACAAATGAAGGATAACCTTTATATATGCCTATTAAGAAACTCTATGCAGTTTTGTAAAATTTATATTCCAATGTAGTAAACCAGATTCAGTGACAATGTTAAAGTCAAAATAAATCAAATCTACACAAGCAAAGAATCAAATTGTGCAGCAGTACAATTTTAAGGTTTTGCAGAATGAATAAGATGAAAGTGAGGTAAAGAATATATTCAGAGATTCAAAACAGCAAGGCTATATTTTCACACTACAAAGTTTTAGAGAAAAACATAATTAAACTTATCACCTCAACCAAACCAGAATGGAGAGATCTTGAAAAAGATCATACTATGATAATTCAAGAACAATACACACACTACAAGAAAAAACGATTTTACCCACGACTAAAATCTGTAGGTAACAGCAAAAATCCGTGGGTAAATCAGCATTACCCACGAATTACCCAATAACAAAAATCCGTAGGTAATCTGGGTGTAGGTAATTCACCTACAAAAGTTGAGTTCGTGGGTAATTGAAGTGGTGGGTAATATCCACCAACTCTAGTCCGTGGGTAATACCCACCAACTCCAGTCCGTGGGTAATACCCACCAACTCCAGTCCGTGGGTAATACCCACCAACTCCAGTTCGTGAGTAATGTCAATGCGTACATTACCCACCAACTATAATATGTGGATAAATCCGTAGGTAATCCCTTATCCATCAAAATGTTCATTTTAGTTAAATTGCTTTTAAATATTTTACACCTGTATGAAACATTCAAGATATCCAACATATTCAACACATCGAACATATGAAGTAATCCAATATATATGAATTTAACAATCTATTACCAATTATGTTAAAAGCAATCAATCATCATTCAATACACCTAGGAAAAAATAAAACCCATATTTAATTTCAAATTCAAGCATAACATATATAGTTGAAGTCTCATCATACAAAGTAAGTCAAAGATAACATAATTCCAAAAATATAATCCACAATGCAAACAAATTTGGTTTATAATCAAATATTCAAGGCCTAAAGATCCTAATAGTCTGCATAATCGTCTTCGTGTCCAAATTGTCCATGCTCATTTTGTTGATTGTTAGGTGGTTGCTCATGCTCATTTTGTTGTTGGCTGGACAAACATGATATTCATTGATTTTCTTGGAGTTGGAGAGCTGCATAAAGTAAATACTCAGATAGAATGAACGAATAATATTCATTGATAAAACCAAAGAGCTAAAGAAGTAAAAAAAGAAGAATTAGGAAATAGTGAGTGTGGTAAGATAACTGTGATTATGTAGAGAAATGGATATGTTATATTAGGTTCTTTCTTCACTTTTAGTGTACATTTAGTTCAAAATACCATTTTTTATTAAAATATATCTATTAATAGCCTTCACGTGTATTTACTTCAAAATTATTAATATTACACATATGTAAATGCCTAATATTAGAATTTGGTAAGTAGATATTCCTTCGATAAAAGAACTTCATTTATAAAATTCCAATAGTCATGAGCAATGCATGAATAGAAATGTTTCTAACCATCATGCAAAATATTATTTGAAACAAAAGACTTACCATATCAATTACAACCATAGAAAATAAAATGCTCATGGCTCGTTAATATTAAGTTATGATATTCTAAAACATAGCTAACACTTTCACCCACCAAGAAAATAGTTGCAAATGTGTACATAAAATACAACTTACCCCAACCAATACATGGTCTGAGAAGACATCAATTGCAACAAGGATGCCTGTCAACACCCAATTTCGTCCGGACAAATAAAAATTATTTTTACAAATATAAAAAAAAGAAAAAAAAGAAAATAAAAAAATAAAAATAAGAAATTAAAACTTTTTAACATGTGTTATTTAGTTTCTTTGCCATTTAGAATAAATAATAAAAAGAACTTTGACTTTATAAGTAAAGTTTGATTAAATAATAATAAAAATAAGATAAAATGAAATTTGTAAAAAAATGATAAAATAACAAAAAAAGGTGTTGGGTCTGTCTTAAAATAAATTGAATAGAAAAATTAAGTGAGCCCAATTGAATAGAAAGATGTTTTCTGAAACCTAATTTACTAAGAGGTTATTAGAAATAAAAAAAGTTACTGTTTACATCTCCCTTATCTATTAATTGTGCTTGCCACATAAGCCCTAAGGTTTACAAAAAATACATTGCCCATTCAAGTCCCTATGTAACTTTAGTACCTTTTAATTCTTTAATTAGTGCCTGACAAATTTTATTTCTCATAATTAAATTTTCACCTTTTTGCCTTCTCACACTTATCACATTTAGTAATCATGCTTTTAACATTTAACTAACAATCATGCTTTTAACATTTAACTAACAATCTGCTTTTGACATTTAACTAGTAATCATGCTTTTAACATTTAACTAGTAATCATGTTTTTTACATTTAACTCCCATACGTTCAGGGCTATTCATGTTCAGTGGGTATTCAGGGGCTATTCATGTTTAGTGGCTATTCATGTTCAGTGGCTATTCATGTTTAGTGACTATTTATGTTCAGTGATTATTCATTTTTTTATTGCCCTTTGTCTTTTCTTCCTGAAATGTAACCATACAGTCTTAAACCAAAGGGAGTTAATACAAAGAAGACGGAATAATTGATTCATGATTGAGAGTGTGATGGAGGGAGATGTAGGGATTAACAGAAAAAATTATAAAGATCTGATTTTATTTTCAAGGGGGAGGATACAGAAATTGAGAGATACAGATAATACATAGAGATATTTAGAAATTTAAAATTTAGAGAGAAAAAGATACTGAAATGAAAAATATTATTTGATTCTGTTGAAAAAATCTAAGAGTCTATTAGAAATCAGAAAAAGGAAAAGAAGAGGCTAAATTGGGAGTCTTCAACGTTCCTTTAATTCTGTTCTGGTTCTGCTCTTTTTCCTTTAATTCTGCTCTGTTATAGGTTTTCATCTGTATTTGTTGTCTTTTGTTTAACCTGCAGTGTCAATGAGTAATTATTTTGCAAACAATATGATTGCTGCTACTGGCACGATCAAGTAAGTTTTTGATATAGTTGATGTTACCACACCGATTCTGAGATTATCTAATTGCTGCATTTTTTGCACAACTAGTATTGTTCATCTGGCAGATCTGGCTGCTGCTAGCACTGTCAGTAAATCCCCATAAGAAAAATATAGTAACATTAGATATCATTAACCCAGAGACAGAAAACAAACACAAAACCCCAAACTAGAATAAAAAATCCCTAAACTCAAAACCCATAGAAATCCTCAGAACTCAGCGAATCACTCAAAAGAACACCAAACAGTCTTTCCAAAAAAAAAACAGTTAATCAAAAGCCGGTCCAGAATCAGTAGCAAATTCAATTCCAGAAGGTTAATAATCCCAACTTCATAACACATGATCGAATATAGGATAGCCGAAGTCCCCAATTCGAAAATATCCAAACCTTACCAAAACATAAACTATTCAGAAATAGGAATACCAAAACATAAATTATTTAGAAATAAGAATCCACCCAAGCAACCAATCCAGAAACAGAACCTAAGGCAAAGAAGCCCTGTTCCCAATTTAAGAAGCCTAACATCAACAACCGCTATCTCTCACGAAACCATGAAACCAAATAACACAGTAAAGAACAAAACCAAAATAATCATTCCAGAAACAAAGTAACTCAAGCATTCAATTATAATCCTTTCTATCACTGCGTAGGATTTTAGGTTTAATTAAGAAAAGCCCTTTTTTATAAACATAAACTTTTAAAAATAAAATATTAGATTTAAAATAATTTTTTAAAAATAATTAAAAAATATATATAACATTTTCAAAAATAAAAAAAACATTTAATTAACAGTTTTAATAAAATTTTAACAATAAACAAATATAAACTTTTTCTTTCAAAAAAAACAAGATTAAATGAAATTTCGAAAAATAAAAAATGTCAATCATCACCAATCAATTTTTAAAATTGAATTACGTTATCCCTGATTTTTCTTTGGAAATACATAGGACCAATGTCAATCATTGTCGGAGGTTCAGAAAAATAAAAAATAAAAATTTGTCTTTGTTATTATTTTATTTGTTTATTGTTTATTCTTTGTCTTAAATTTTTATAAATATATATTTATTTTTAGTTGTTGTAATCATTATTTTTGGAAAAAATAACATTTTGTAAAACCGCACTTATTTTTATTTATTTAATTAAAGGTACCGTCTTAGGACAGACGTTGTGGGGGTGCTGACACCTTCCCCACACGTAATCGACTCCCGAATCTTGAATAGTTTGTAGGCATTTTTATTTTTGGTTTTTCTATAGTTTTCCCATAAAAAGCTATAGTGGCGACTCCATTTATCAATTTAAATATTTTTAAAAATAAATTTAAGATCGCCCTGTCGTGATCCGATTGCGATAATGCCCTTGCAATTTAAAATGAATTAATTCAAATGTACCTAAAAATAAATGTATTTGTGTATAGTTTTAATACATTTACTAAAACATATGACTGAGGAAAAGGGTGATAGGAGAAAAGTTTTTTATAATTTATGACGAATTTGATCATTTTTAAAGCCCAATAGTTGTTTCTTCCCCGCTTCAATTTAAATGATATGACAAAATACCAATAAACATATAAAAACAATATGATATTCCATTGCTTGCATAAGCCTACATAATGGAAAAAAGTAGCCCAAACCTCCAGAGAACTTACAAGATCCTATCATTCTGTTACACTCATGTGCCATACAAGGGCATTTTTTTCCAAATAAGATGAAAAAAAAACTTTTTGATTTCAAAACATCCAAATTTAGCAAACTTCCTTGTCATACAAAGAAAAAGTCTATCACTAGTACAAAGCAGTAAAGTCTTGGAAAACAAGTTTTTAAAATTTCCCCCTTGGTGTGTGAGTTGGCTTTTTAAACCATTTTTTTATCAGCACTTGCCTTTTCAACCATTCTTTATTCAAAAACCCAATAGCATCTAGATAAAAAAAAAAGGAAACTTCATGAAATTCAAGTGAACTAGGTAATACCATTTGTAGGACTTACGTCAATGATTTTCCATGAAAAATATGCAAAATGAAGACATAATTGTAGAAAATATGCAAAATGCAATATGAAGCTACGTCAAGCCAAAATAATAAAAGAATTAATAAGACACTAGCTCGATAATATGAAGCAATAATGTAATATAGATTAACATACTAAGTAGAACATGAAAAACTAACCAAACTTCAGTGCACTGTCTGTCCTGCATAACAGAGATAATTATGAGCAAGAACCATTGTGCACAATCAACTGCTCATTCTGGTAAGATTATTTAAGAGAAATAATCACTTTTTCAATACCAACATTCAGAGAGAGATTTTAAAAACAAAGCAATTATATCCAGGGAAATTAATTTTTTCACAAAAATGTACTAAGTTAAGATATCTCTCTTTGCTTTTAACAACAAAGACATGAGTGATGAGTGTGGCAACATCTGTGAACAAGATGAGGGTTTAATTAATATGTGAGCAAGAATGAAAATAAGAGGTAACCTAAATTGGGAAACAGGGAAATTGAAGAAGGGAGTGAGTGTGTTACCTGAACGCTAGGGGAATCAAAGTTCATGACGCATAAGAAGCTAGGGACGGTGGCTTTGCCAAGGGGGATGCCGCAGTACATGATAGTGAAGCTGGACTGGCCGTATTGGATGCCAATCTTGTTCGAGTTGGTGGCGGAGAAGAGAAGGCAAACGGTGAGGGTAACAGAGGCTGTGGAGGGGGATTGGGCGTTTCACTACAGAGAATGAGAATTTATGTTTAGGGTATCTCTTTAATTTTAAATTTTTTATTTTACCCATGGATTATACATCTTATACACTGTATCATTTTTCTCACCACTTACTATCGGTAGGTAATCTATTTCTTTTTTATTTTCCGTCTCTTTTTAAGTGTAGTAACATTAACAACCGAATTTTCAATAGATAAGTTTAACTTACATACAGAAAAAAGTCAGTGGGTAATTATCCATAGAAAATAGAGCTTTTTCTTGCAGTGACAATGAATTAGATATAGAAAAATAGGTTCACACAGATGCATTACAGCAGCACATAATTATCAATTTGCGAGAGAGTTTTGTAGATTGGAGGAATGATTCAATGCAAAATTAAATTTTCACAAATACAATTACATGAACGCAACTGCAACAACTCTAAAAACTAGAAAACATATATAGTTATGAATCAAAATAAAAGAGAAGGGTCAAGAGAAGAGCACACAAGCGACTATACTGGTTCACCCTTCCTCAAGGACTACATCTAGTCTTTCTTGCAACTCTAGCAAAAGAAATTCCACTAAACACACTCAATTATACACAATTACAATCAAGAACCCTTCTTGCACCCTGCAAGATTACAAAACACCACTGAATTTCGGTACTAACACCCTACAACCTTAAACAATTCAGAAAACCACAATGTTAAACCCTATAGCGTCAAAAATTACAAAATTGAATCAAATATTACAATTGAACAATCTGAAAATGCAATACTTGAATCAAACAGGCTCAAGAATGGACTTTAAGAAACCCCCTGAATTTCCAGTGAAGGTGAAACTGCGCAAGGGCTTGAAGAACTCCAATGGCACAGTACAATTTCACAATTTTTGTTCTTCAAGAAAACCTCTTTCAATCTTTGAAAAACCATGCAATTTTTTTCTCTCAGAATATTGACACTCTTGTTATCAATTTTCTTCTCTGTGTGTTGTTCGTAATTCGCTTGTTAATCGCTCAAAGAAGGTCTGGGTATTTAAAACATAAATACCCAAAACCGTTTTTCATAAAACAGTTTGACAATTTTGGTGTAGACCTCGAATAAGTCGATTTAATAAAAAGGAAATCAATTTATTTTATGCTGAAAACTGAATTTTCAAAATTAAGTTTTCTAGAATGCTATTGCTATGCTTTGTTATTGTTTTAAGAAAGTTTGTATTGTGCCAAGTAGTTTCTTCTAAGTTTTACATAGGTTTACCTTCACCTTCAATCACACTCACTCACACCCACTCACACCCACTAAGACAAGGCCTAAGTCTTCATCTTTAGCTTCCATGGTTTGCTTTCCCTTTGTCCTAATACTTGGCTTCATCAAATGCTGAATCCTTTAAGATTCTCAACAATATCCCCCTATTTTATGAAGGCAACTTAGTGTGTGAGTGGTTTCTAGCTTTATCTACACACAAAGAAACATGTGAAAGTAATAGTTTCACACATTTACAGATTTAAACATAAACTGCTATTTCATTTAAACATAAGTTGTTACAAATGATCCAAAAAATATATCAGCACTAGTACAACATTAGAACAATACAGAAAATGATACAAGAACCTCTAACAAACGACAATCACAACAAAAGAACTTTTAACAGACTAACCTAAGCATTAGCTAACTCATAATAGTAGAATTATGCAACAATAGTGGCTAAGAAATATAAAACCAGAACTGAACAACACAAGGAAAACAAACATATATTAGCACAGAACCCCACAGAGCCTACACTCTCCTCACACACTCCTCATTTTCCCCCATTTGGATTCATCACCCTTCCTCAAGGCCTACGTCCAGTCCTTTGCCAACAAGCAAAGAATTCCACTAAAAAGATCTTCAAGATCAATCTAATACAATACAATTACACTTTCTCAAAATAAGACAACACTGCACCCTACAAAACACAGCTCACTACACCCCCAAAATAGCTGTGAAACAGTGTAGAACTTTACTACACAAACCAAAATTACAAACCTTATGCAATATGGGAGTCAAACTCACAATTACAAATCACAAACCCTATGCAATCTGCAACCAAACCACTCGCAATACAATAGAAATGTAAACAATAGTGCTTCTACACAAAGAACAGAATACAAATAGATACAAATAAGTGTAGAAGACTTAGCTCTTGGAGGAAAACCAAGGATGCATCAAAATTCCACAAAGAGTAGCTCCAAGATTTAAATTCTTGAGGTTTTTCTTGATGTAAAAATATGTAGAAAAGTGTTCTCAAGGTATGAGAACGTTTTTCTCTCTTAGAATATCATAAATGATCTCTCAAAAATGTCTTAGTTATGTCACAAAATGCGCACAACCTTTATATAGGATTCCGGTTTGAAAACAGTTAAACCAATTAAAACTCAATCGATTGATGTTTCAGAAACACGGAAAAATTCAGTAGATATATTTCTGAACAACAGTTAATTGACTTTTCTCTCAAAATGGGGTTTTCAAAACTATTAAATCTCAATTAGTTCCTTTTAATTAATTATTAAGCAAAGTGAATCTATGAGCTTTTTCCAAGTGGAATATCATGCAACTCATGGTTTTGAACGAAAACCACTCACACACACACCCAACCTAAGTTCTAGACTAAAACTCCCATCAAGGTCCATGAGTCTTCAAGCAAGCTTTGCTACATGTTGACTTCATCAAATCCTTTGGAAAGCCTTGGTGCTAATAATCTCCCAATTTGATGAAGACAATCAAATGTGTGTTGAGTTGCACCAACCAAACTTGCACAAACTGTATTAGTATATTTCTGCTCTAATTAAGATATAAAGATAGTTGATTAAGTTCTGTGAGCATAGGACGTTCAGAAAAAAATAAATAAACTGATTGAATTGGAACAACAATCGATTGTTTTTCTGCAGAATTCCAAACCAGTTCAGAACAGCTCAAACCAGAAACATGTGATTGCTCCCCCATACTTTGATACTCCTTCAAAGCATAAAAATAGTATTAAAACGTAAGGAACACACATTAGTATTAGAACATAAGGAACACATATTCCATTTCATTAATCTATAAACGATTACAAGCCATGGCATATTGCAAAGAAAAATCAAACAAAAATAAGCTGGATAAACCAGCAGTGACACAGCAGCAGCAGAATAACCTTACTAAACTTAAATGCTAGATATACCAGTAGTACATAGCAGCAGCAGCAGAACATGATCTAAGTAAAGAACATGTCTTCTCCCCTACAACACACAACACACATTCTTCTCCCCCATTGAATTCATCAAATGGAAAAAAGAACCCTATGACCAGCTATATGATATGCATGATAAAGTCTAAACCGCTAGACCATAGTGCATTTCCTCAAGCTTCTCTTAGATATCTTCAACTTGCTCTTCAATATTTCGAAAACATGTTTCACATAAGTGATGGTGGCTCCTTTGTTCATCTCTAATGGTGTTCAGTTGACCTAGGACCATTTGCTCAAACCTAGAGAATGGTACACCTCCTTCCATTGTAGGCTCATATGGTGTGAATGTAAACTGTGTAGGATTAGGTCCTCCTCTAGTAGCAGAAGCAACACTGGTTCCAGCTCATCCATGGTTTGATCTTCCTCTTGGTTTTGCTGTTGTCCAGCCTCTTCCTCATCTGCTTTGCCTACCCAGTAATCATCATTCACCTTCTTTAAACCAATCTTGTTTAAAGTTGCAGCAATTATCTCATTTTGAGCTTTCACAATTTCCACTATTTCACCTTCCACATCAAATTCAAAATACTCAATGAGATTGGATACAAGAACCACATAAGGTATATGATACTCAGACCTCTTCTTGGTCTTTGTGATATGTTATTTTATCACACTTATCCAGTTGACTTTAATCCTGTTCATTATGTAGTACATGATTATCAAATCTTCCTGTGTTAAAACTGCATGGTTATATTCCCTTGGAGTAAGCAGCCAAATAACTATAAATACCAGGATCCTTGGAGTCAAGGAAAGACCTCCAACATGATAGCCTCTCATTGCAGCTTGTGGGTTCCTCAAACAAGACCTATAAAACTAAACTTTATTAAAGGCATCCAGTTCAGAAGAGTTACCTTCACTAGTAACAACAAGTCATACTTCATCATTTATGGCCATATCAACACCCTTAACTTGGGAGTACATAACATCATCATCATCAAACCATAGATTTGTGAAGAACACTTTCACCAAATCTGGATAGAGATTTCTAGACAGATTGAGAAACCTCTCAAGCTTCTGATGCTTTAGTAGTTCTCTAACCTCATCCAGCTTCTCTTCTTCCAGCCAGTCCATTCTCAAAAATTTGGGACTGGTGATGACCCTCCTGCTTACTTCATGATGATATACATCTATCCTCTCTTGGTTTCCAAAAAACCACCTTTTAAGGTAGCCAACCTCACTGTTATCCACTGGTTCAACTCTTTTTACAACAACTCTTTTGGTTCTGAGGATGAAGACATGTTTGGAAGAGAAGTGGGGTTTCTGGAATGAATGAGGGTACAATGGTTCGCAGAACAACTTAGATGCAGGTATGTAATGTAGCGACGTATCAAGTGATGCACGACAATGGAATATATAAAGTAGAGAAAAAAAACACAAGTAGCCAAATGCATGAACAATACATTGAATGACAAAATAACAAGTTAATTTTCAGTTTGTTAGGAATCTGCACATACACAATTAATTAAACCAGATATGACTTAGCTTCAAAGATTCTTTGTAGCAGCTTTTGACTTATTGACCTCCAATTGGTTGAGGACAAGTGGCATTAGATACATTCTCACTCTTTACATGCCAACTCCATGCATTGAATGACTCAGCTTATTCAAACTTTCTTCTTTGACTAAGCTATCTGCTACAGAGCCATTTTCTTTTCATTGTTCAGTCTCGCACATATCAATAAATTGCACAGAATTTATTCAGAACTAGATTTTCAATCAACTATAGTATAGTGTAGTAAAACACCTGTTAATTGAATTAATTGATTCAATTTATTATGCCAGATCTACGTAAACCATACAAAGAACCAATAATGCAGTAAGACAGATTTAATTCAGACAGTTAAAATCAATTATGCCTAGTTCATTCCTAACAAAATTAAATCTTTCTTTATTAAGGGGCTTAGTGAATAAATAAGCTAGTTGTTCCTCAAAAGCAACAAATTGAATTATGCAGTCACCATTTTTTACATGGCCTCTTATAAAATGGTGGTCATTTCAATGTGTTCAGTTATGGAATGTTGCACTAGATTCTTTGTTAGGCTTATTGCACTGGTATTATCACAAAGTAAAGGTATTTTAGAGAGTGTTAGACTGAAGTCACTTAGTTGTTGCTTGATCCAGAGGCTTTGAGCACAACAACTCCCAACAACTATGTACTCTGCTTCTGCTGTTGATAAAGTTACACATGCTTGCTTTTTACTATATCATGATATCAAACTGGATCCATGTACGTGGCATGATCCACTTGTGCTCTTTCTATCAAGTTTGCAGTGTACAAAATCTGAGTCAAAGTAACCAACTATGTTCAAAGACACTTCACTAGGATACCATAGGCTAACTTCTATAGTTCCTTTGAGATACTTCAAGATTCTCTTTGCTGCCATGTAATGCAATTCTTTAGGATTGGCTTGGTATCTTGCGCATAAACACCCGCTAAACATGATAAATGGTCTGCTAGCAGTAAGATAAAGGAGTGATCCTATAAGCCCTCTGTATTTTGTTTGCTCCACATTAGCTCCTTTCTCATCTGCATCAAGGTAGCAACCAGTTGCTATTGGTGTTGCAGTTTCCTTGTAGTTTTCCATCTCAAATTTCTTTAGCATTTCTCTGCAGTATTTAGCTTGAATAAGGAAGGTTCCATACTTGAATTGCTTGATTTGCAATCCTAGGAATTAGTTGAGTTCACCCGGCATAATCATCTCAAACTCTCCTTGCATAACTGTTATAAACTGCTCACACAAATTCTCATTCGTGGATCCAAATATAATGTCATCAACATAAACTTGAACAAGAATAGTATCATTGCATGTTTTCTTAATGAATAAAGTCTTATCTGTTTTGCTTCTCTTTTAGCCTTGAGAAAGCAAGAAGTTACTCAACCTTTCATACCACTGCCGAGGTGCTTGCTTTAATCCAGGAAAAACCTTCTTGTGCTTGAGCACATGCTCTAGATATTTGTGATCCTCAAATCCAAGTGGTTGACTCACATAAACCTCTTCATCTATGTATCGGTTTAGAAAAGCACTCTTGACATCCATTTGGTGTAATTTCAATCCATTCATGCAAGCATATGCCAGTGGTAGCCTCATTCCCTCTAATCTAGCCACGGGTGCATAAGTCTCTCCAAAGTTTATTCCCTCTTCTTGGTTGTAACCCTTTGCAACCAGCTGAGCTTTATTCCTCACTGTGACACCTTGTTCATCTAGCTTGTTCTTGAAAACCCACTTGGTTCCAATCACATTCATCTTCTTTGATCTAGGAACAAGAGTCCAGACTTCATTTCTAGCAAACTAATTTAGCTTCTCATGCATTGCATTTATCTAATTTTTGTCTTCCAGTGCTTCAGCCACAGTTGTAGGTTCCACTTGAGATACAAAGGTCATGTGCTCACAAAAGTGATTCAATGATCTTCTTGTTGATACTCCTTTCTACACTTGACCAATAACATTGTCCAAAGACAAATTCTTAGGGACTCTCCACTCCTTAGGCAGTTCAAAACTGAATTTCTCTACACCAGCTCCAGGTTCAATCGATTGAACTCCTAGTTCAATTGATTGATTTTCCTACAGTTGAGTAACTTTATCTGATTTATTCTGCAGTTCTGAATTCACTTTCTGTCCAGTTGGAACCTCATCATCTACACTTGTCTTAGGACTTTCCTGCATATTTTGGTTAGTCTCATCAAATGCAATGTGAATGGATGCCACAACTAGCATAGTTCTCCTATTATATGGCATGACCATGCAATGAATAGCCAAGGAAGATATCTTCATCAGCTTTTCAGTAAATTTGTCAAAGTTATCCTTACCATTTTTCAATATAAAACATTTGCATCCAAAAACCTTCAAATGAGAGATATTTTGGTTAGTCTCATCAAATGCAACGTGCATGGATTCCACAACTAGCATAGTTCTCCTATTATATGGCATGACCATGCAATGAATAGCCAAGGAAGATATCTTCAACAACTTTTGAGTCAAATTTGTCCAAGTTATCCTTACTATTTTTCAATATAAAACATTTGCATCCAAAAACCTTCAAATGAGAGATATTGGGCTTTCTACCTTTAAACAACTCATAGGGGGTCTTATTCAAGACTGGTCTAATGAGTACTTCATTGAGAACATAGCAAGATGTACTCACTACATCAGCCCAGAAATACTTTGGAAAATTTGTTTCATTCAAGAGAGTCCTTGCTAGTTCCTCCAAAGACTTGTTCTTCCTCTCCACCACTCCATTCTATTGTGGAGTCCTTGGTGCTGAAAAATTGTGCTTGATTCCAAATTTGTCACAGAATTTGTCAAATATCTCATTCTGGAACTCACCTCATGATCTGACTTAATGGTAGAAATGCAACAATTTTTCTCTTTTTGGATAACTTTGGCAAGTCTCTTAAAAGCGTGATAAGTTTCATCCTTGGTGGCAATGAAAAGAGTCCAAGTAAAACGATAATAATCATCTACTACTACAAGACCGTAGTAATTACCTCCTAGGCTTATAGTTCTCGAAGGACCAAACAGATCAATATGAAGCAACTCAAGAGGTCTGGATGTTGAAACAACATTTATCTGTTTAAAAGAGATCTTGGTCTATTTACCCTTTTGACATGCTTCACGTAATATGTCCCTTTCAAACTTGAGCTTAGTTAAGCCAATTACCAACGCTTTAGATGCAAGCCTATTGAGATGATGCATATGAATATGAGCTAAGCGCCTATACCACAACCATGTCTCATTATTCCTAGACAACAAATAGTTCATGCTAGATGTTATGCAAGAGACATTGAGCATATATACATTGTTTACTCATTTACGTACAAGTACAGTCTCCCTGGTTTTTGAATCAGCAGTTAGGCACAAATTTGGCTCAAATGTAACCTTGTAGTCTCTATCACAGAGTTGGCTTATACTGAGTAGGTTGTGCTTTAAACCATATGCTAAAAGCATATCTTTTATGATCACATCATCATCTCCTCCAATGTCACCAACACCAAGTATTCTCCCTCGGTTGTTGTCTCCATAGGTGACAAAGTCATCTAGTTTCCATTTTACATTTATCAACTATGAAGTATCACCAGTCATATGTTTGGAGCATCAGTGTTTAAATACCACAACTGCTTCTTGGATGCCAAACAGACCTGCAAAACAGATTAAGTTTGTGGAATTGGTACCCTGTTAAACTTGAGTTCACAAGTGTTAGTGATGCTTTTAGCCACCCACCTAACCAGCCCCTTAGGTACATCAAACTTTCTAACCTTACAATTCCTAACAGAATGACCTTTTCTCAAACAAAAAAAAGCAAATCATGAAAGGTGAAGACTGTTGTTAACTAGGTTTAAAGAAACTGCTAAATTTCTTTTGTTTTCCTTGAAAACCACATTGATATCCAATGCCATCTTTTTTCAAAAACACAGTTCTGAGATCCCAAAATTGCATTGAAATTTGCGGTTCCTGATAGAAGTGCTCCTAGGTGCTCTAAACTTCTTGTACACGCTTCACATGATGTGACATGGAGAGAAACCTTTTGCACCATTCAAAGCAAGCAAGGAGCTCCTCAAGATAAGCGGAAGCAATGGAAACTAGAAGATGGGATGGAAGGAGAAGCCTATGATGGTTATGGTGAATTAGGTGATGACAGCCTTGAAGAAGGCTAGGCCAACCTTCAAGAGAGAGTCTCTAGCTTCTTGGAGAAGAAACTCAATAGGAAACTTAATCAGTGTGCAGAAAATTCAACAGTATTTCATTATGGAAAATCAAGCTTACAAGAGAGGTCTCTACACCTCTTACTTATAGAAAGAAGGATGAGCTAGTAGCTTCCCATGCAAGTTATCTAGGTAGTGCGTAGAAGAAGCTAGGTCTAGAAACCCTAGCTTGCATCACATGCTAGGGTTAGGGTAACCTAGCGTGTGGAACAAGCTTTCCTCCCAAACCCTAGCACCTCACACTCCTCCAATGAGAAGGCGCCACATTGCATGGCTTCTAGATGCTTTTAAACCCTAACCTAGGTGCCTTTACAAACCCTAAGGCACCTAAGGTTTATTTACAAGAAGAAAAAAATTCCTATACTACATTTTACAAATTTTCAAAGAATTGTCAAAGCTCAGAATAACCAGCATTGTGATCTGTGCAGGTGTCTCTGACTCTTCATTAGCTTCAAGATGCCTGAGCATAGCTCTGGTGACTGGACCTTTCCTGAGCCTTCTTCTATCAGTTCCGATGGAAAGTTTAGATGCATTAATAATCAAATATTTAACTTTCTTTTGCATAACAGAAATCACAATTAGCTGGCTTGTTAAACTCAAAGTCACTAGAAGGTTTGTAGATCATTTCAAGATGATCAAAATCGATTTTCACCTTTAAAATTTCATCTTTCAGTTCTTTGACTCTACCTTCCAACCAATTGTTTAACCCTTTCAATCGGTTTTAGATAAGGCCAATCTGTTTGCTTCTTCATGGGTTTCTAAGAAAGCCTGAAGAAGTGAACTGTAATTCTCACTATTAAATGAGGTGAGGTGCTGGAGTTCATACTACTTACCTCAAAATTCTGTCAAGCCATAAAACACAGGTTTGCTTCAACTTCCTCATGTGAAGAATTGTTGGAAGAGGTATCATTGTCTTCTCATGCTATGTGTGCTCTTCTGCTCTTTCCAGGTTTTCTGCTCTTCTTTTCCTGTGCTCTTTCTTTGTTCACTAGGCTTGGACAATCCACTTTCATACGTCCCTGTTTACCACAGTCAAAACAATTAAATTTAGCAGAACCATTATTAGACTTCTTATTATACCTCTTGCTTTGTTGGTTCTTCACTTTGCCTTTCATCTTGATGAACTTTTGGAATCTTCTTGTCAACAGATTGAGATTCTCAGTATCCCTGCACTCATTAGATCTTTCCTCATTGGATTCTACATCTGTAGCCTTTGTCTTAAGTGCCAGGCTTCTATTCTTTTTCTCCACTGTCTTCATTTCCTTCAACCTAGTCATCTCCAACTCGTGCTCTCTTAGCTTGCCAAAGAGTGTTGCAACAGTGAGTGTAGTCAAATCTCTAGTCTTTGATATAGTTGTCACCTTAGGCTGCCAGCTCCTGTCCAAGCACATTAGGATCTTGATGTTTAGTTCCTCTTTGTCAAATTGCTTTCCCAATCCAATCAAGTGGTTGACAATGTGAGTGAATCGTTTCTGTACATCTGCAATGGTCTCCCCTTGTTGCATCATAAACAATTCATACAAATCAATGCATGCTTTCTAGCTCTCTTCACATTTGTGGTTCCCTCATGTGTGACTTCAAGTATGTCCTAGATTTCTTTAGCCAAGCTGCACTATGATACCCTAAAGAATTCGTCAAGATTTAATGCAAAGTTTATTATATTTTTTGCAGCACAGTCATATTGCATTTTCTTATTCTTTGCATTAGTCCATTCATCAAAGGATTTTTCAACAGGCACACCATTCAATACAGTCATAAGAATATAAGGACCATTTACTATAACATTCCAAATCCCACGATCAATGGATTCAATGAAGATTTTCATTATAACTTCCCAAAACTGATAGTTCACCCCCAAAAAATAGGTGCCTGTGTATAGAATCTCCCTCAGCAAAGGTAGTTTATTCTCAACCATGGATCGAAAAACTTGACTAGGATTCAAGTCCTAGCTCTAACGGCAATCGAAAACAAGTTTAGGCCAAGCTCAAGAGGGGGGTGAATTAAACTTTCAAAAATTTTCGTAAAAGATAGAAAGTATTGAAGTGTACAAGGAAAGCTCTTAATTGAAACAATCAAAAGTGAGGTTTTGAAGCGCACAACAAAAAGTCAATTAATTGCAAGTCAAGACCAATCAATTGAAATAGAACACAATACTGAAAACAACAAAGAACAATTTATTGAAGCACAAAATTAGTCAATTGAAGTCAGTACACAATCCAGAGCAATCCAGGAACATTTAAGTGAAACCCAAAAACAATTAGTTTAATATTGCACTTAGAGTAGTAAACAACAGATAACAATTTATTCAAATACAGATGCAGTCAGTTCAGAATCACTCATATAGGAAAGCACTCTAGATTCAATAAACTAAAACAAAGATATCAATTGAACAAAGTAATCAAGTTTCAAGAAATTTAATCAGTTTCGCACCAAGCACAATTCATTGAAAACACTCAATCTGGATTCAAGAACTGAAATCAATCAATTGAACAGATAGAATAGATCAATTCCAGAAACACAATATAATAGCAGTAGAATGAACAATTGATTCAAACCGAAAAATAGTAAATTGAAATTCTTTAATGAAAGTAAGATTCTAGAATATCAATTAACTGATCAGTTGAAAATAGCAAACAAGAACTAAGAACAAACAACAATCAATTAAGCAAATCAACCAATTGATGAAGGCACAAAACAACAACAGCAGTTATGAACAATTGATTGAGCATGATGAACAATCTGTTGAAAATATGACAACAAGCACACAATGCAGTAGAATTGAAATGCAATCAAGATGAGGGAAAAGAGAGATCAAGAACACCAAGATTTATACTGGTTCACCCTTCCTCAAGGTCTATGTCCAGTCCTTTGCCAACAAGCAAAGAATTCCACTAAAAAGATCTCCAAGATAAACCAATATAGTACAATTACACTTGCCCAAAGCAAGACAACACTGAACCTTGCAGCACATAACGCATTGCAACCCACAAAAATTGTGAAACAGTGCAAAACTCTACTGCACAAACCCAAATTACAAACCCTATGCAATATGGGAATGAAACTCACAATTACAAATCACAAATCCTATGTAATTTGCAACCAAACTACTCATAATACAATAGCAATGTAAACAACAGTGCTTCTACACAAAGAAGATTATACAAACAGATGTAAATCAGTGTAGAAGACTTAGCTCTTGGAGGAAAACCAAGGATGCATGAAAATTCCACAAAGAGTAGCTCTAAGATTCAAGTTCTTGAGGTTTTTCTTGGTGTAAAACTATGTAGAAAAGTGTTCTCAAGGTATGGGCACATTTTTCTCTCTTAGAATATCACAAATGATCTCTCAAAAATGTCTTAGTTATGTCACAAAATGCACACAATCTTTACATAACATTCTAGTTTGAAAATAGTTAAACCAGTTAAAACTCAATCGATTGATTTTTGAATTCAATCGATTGATTTTTCAGAAACAGAAAAATTTAGTAGATTAATTTCTGAAAAATAGTTAATTGACTTTTCTCTCAAGATGAGTTTTTCAAAACTATTAAACCTCACTTAGTTCCTTGCAATTAATTATTAAGCAAAGTGAATCTATGAGCTTTTTCCAAGTGGAGTGTCACGCAACTCATGGTTTTAAACTAAAACCATTCTCATACGCACCCAAACTAAGCTCTAGACAAAAACTCCCATCAAGGTGCATGAGTCTTCAAGCAAGATTTGTTCCATGTTGACTTCATCAAATCATTTAGCAAGCCTTGGTGCTAACAACCATGACTTCCAGTAGCGCTTGCACAACTCCAATTTGTAAATCCATGTGCCGAAATCGTGTAGTGCAAAACTCATGGTGGTTTCTCTACTCAGTTGTAAGATAGTCTAACTTGTCTATCATAGTTTGTTCATAGTTGGAGTAACCAGAGTTTGGACCAACACCTTTTCCCATGTTCATTGCAGTAGCATTTCTAGCCATTTCCTCTGCAGCATCTTCATCAGCATTTCCAACACCAGCATTTCCGGCATCAGCTTGACATATCCACTACTTATTATTTATCTTGGTTAGTCCTATCTTGTGCAGAGTGCATGTAGAAACTTCATGGTTTTGTTTAACTAGTTAAACAAGTTCTCCCTCAAGAGGTACACGGAAGTACTTAATAAATTTTGAGACAAGCACAACATAATGTATTCTATAATCTAATAGTCGTTTGACTTTCTCCATTTGTTCTCCCAACACAAAAGCCCAATGACTCTCAATCTATTGACAATACAATACATTAAGATGAGATCCTCCTCATGTAGAACCGTGTGATTGTGTCCTCTTGGTGTCATGATCCATACTATTATGAAAGCTATGATCCTTGGGTTCATTGCCAAGCCACCAACATTGAATTGTCTCATGATGCCACGCTGATCCCTCAAGCAGCTTCTGTAAAATGTGATTTTGTTGTAATCAACCAATGCTTCAATGTTTCCCTTTCCTATTTTCATCCCCTCACATTTGAGTCCAGCCACTGTCATTCAGATGGAAGGAGTTATCTTCATAGTTACTCCTTTTACTCTAGATTTCAGACTATCTTCCTTCACTTTTAAACTGGTGAAAAACGCGTTCACCAAGTCTGGATATACATTTTCAGTCAGTCTAAGGAACCTCTCTATTCGTTGATATTCCAAAAGTTCACTAACTTCCAGTAGCATTTCAGATTTAAGCCAGTCCAATCTCACAAACTTTGGGTGTTTATGATCTTCCTGCTAAATTCACGCAGGTTTTTTTTAATGCTTTTAACACTTTCTGATTCATGTAGACTTCCAAACCAGCCTTCCAAGTGCCCTCGTGTATCAACAAATCTGCTAGAGCTCACAGTTTGCTTCACCCTCTTCTTTGGGTTGTTGAACGACGCAACCATGGTAGTTGTGTTTGGAATGGGTTCTGGAGCTGTTTTGGAGTGGGTTTGAAGATTATGAAGAACGAATGCACAATAAAAGCAATATATAGGAAAATAGAGCATATTTGAAATAAATTCATTTTCACCAACAAGACAATTTTGGTTGGAGTGGTGTACCTTGAAGTTCCAATGAGACAAGACTTAACTGCATGGGGAAATTGCAGAATCATTGCAGAGTTTGTTGCTTTTTAGTTCATTACCTTTCTGACTACGAATGGTGTAAAGACATGTGGCATTGTGTAGCTCAATGTGGTCAAATATGAGTAGTTGGAAGATTTTAGCTTCAATCAATTTACTTTGCATGCTTGAGTCAACTCACCACTATTTATCAATTGATTCCAACAGATTTTACACGTATCCCTTGTCTCAGAATACAACTCAAAAGCAATCAAAAGATCAAATTCTAGAGCAAAATAAATTGAAAAATAAAATCAGCAATTCATAAAAGAAAATAAATCGATTTGCAGTCAAATAAATAGGTTTATTTTCATGACAGTGAGCAAAAATGTGATGCAATACCTATTTGTGCTATTTTTGATAAATCTAATATACCTAGCTCAGTTCTAAGTGTAAAATATGTTTTGGCCAAGTTCAAGAGGCGGGGTGAATTGACACTTTAAAAACTTTCACAAACTATTTGGAGAATGAATAATTTTTATAGAAAACTATTCAAGATTGTTACCACCAGGAGATGCTATATTGATTTGATGAAGCCAAACCAATTACTACTAAAGCTGCTGAGTTAATTTGAAGAAACCAGCCAAGTTGACCAACTCAAGACCAAGTGCTTTCAAGTAAAGATGCATGGAGTTTGCATGAAGATTGGAGTTTTTGGGTCTAGGCTTTAGGTGGTGTTGGTGTGTCTAGATTGAGGTTAAAATCTGTGATGATAAATGTGTTGATCATTGATAAGCTCCACTGTGAAAATTGGCTTTAGCAAGATTTTAAAAAATCATTAAAAACTGATTTCAAATTTTGATAAATCGTTTTAACATTCTGCTGAAGCTTTGAAAACTGACTGCACATTTCTACATCATTGATCTGACCTCAGCCTAAGCATTATATATATGTTTCTTCTTACATTTCTGATCTGTTGTATAGAGTTGCTCTTGTTAGTTGATTTCTGTGTAAATGTTTCAATTGTATTAAAACTGCTACTGAGTTCTTGAATTACTAGAGTGTAATTCGTGGTACAGTGTGTCTGTACTGGTGGTTTGCCTACTACGGGGAGCAGTGTGAGGCGTTTCTTGGTTATACAGTGGATTCTGTATAATTGTGACTTGCTGTAAGATTCAGCAAGGGTGTTCTTGAAACACACAGTGGGTTTCTGTGTGGTTTCTTGTTCTGATGTAGGTTCAGCAGTGGTCTGCTGCGGGGAGCAGTGAGGCGTTTCTGGGTTATACATTGGATTTTGTATAACTGTGACTTGTTGTAGGTTTCAGCAAGGGTGTTCTTGAAACACACAGTGAACTCTGTGTGGTTTCTTGGTCTGTTGTAGGTTCAGCAGTGGTTTGCTGTGGTGTGCAGTGTATTCTTGTTGTGGGCAAGTGTTGTAAACTTGATCAGTTTGATCAATTTTAGTGAAATCCTTACTGTGTGTGAGGGATTAGACGTAGCCCATTTGTTGGGTGAACTAGGATAAAAATCCTTGTGTTCTTGATGCACATTTCATGTTACATTACTTACTACTTGTGGCAATAAGAAGCACAATGCCTCATGAAGTGGCTGACCCTCTAATTCGGTTTGGCTCATTCTTTCGCTCCATATGTCAAAAGGTTATAAGTTGCAAGATATGGATTACTTGGAAGAAGAAGTGGCACAAATACTTTGTCAGTTAGAGATGATTTTTCCACCTAGCTTTTTTGATATAATGATTCAGTTACCTATTCACTTGCCAAATGAAGTGAGGTTAGGGGGTCTCGTTCAATTTCGATGGATGTACCCTATTGAAAGATATTTATGCAGATTGAAGATTTATGTTCGTAATAAAGCTTATCCTGAAGGTTCTATTGCTGAAGGGTATTTGGCGGAAGAAGCTTTGACTTTTTGCTCAAGATATTTGCATGAAGGTGTAGAAACAAGATTAAATAGAGAGCGTTCGTAATTATGACCATAATGACTTATGTGAAGCAGATGACGAGGTCGGCGATCAGAAGAAATAAGTTTGAAAATTAAGAAAAAGGAATCGTCACCATAGTTTTTAAGAAAAACTATGGAAAACCAAAGAAAAACAAGGATAAGGCTAGTTTACGAAAATCGGATTGCGAGTCCGGGAGTTGATTACGTGAGGGGAAGGTATTAGCCCCCCACAGCGTCCGTCCTAAGACGGTACCTTTAATTAAATAAATTAAAATGAATGTAATTTTTAGAATGTTTATTTTTCACAAAAAATGGAAATAAAAACAAACAAAATATTTTTTATTTTGGAAGGGGGTCCGACAAGGTTTAACGTCGCTCCTACGTTCTCCATCAGGGATGAAGAATCAGGGTTACGTAGTTTTATAGTTTTGAAAATTGTTTGTTTGAGAATTTGATATTTTTTTAATTTTGAGATTTTTATATATATTTTTTTTAATTTTAGAAAAGTTTAGTGTTTTCAAAAATTAAACTTCATTTTGGATATCGCTTAAAGCGTATGGCCCTTTGATATTCTAGATGAATTAAAATTTTTCGAATTAAATTTAGCATAACGCGAACGGTTATTTAGAAATTTAATCAAAAAATTATTTTCAAGGAAACCTCACATGGTGTATAAAGCCATTTAGAGATTTAATAAAAAAATTATTTAAACAAAATACTACAAAAGAAAAAAGAAAAGCAAAACAATGATAATAATAATATTTAACTTTAATATATTTTTTAGTGAAATATAAAATTTGTTAGAAAATAAAATAAAGTAAAATAAAATAAAAAAAGATGCTACACTCATTAAATCCATCATTCGGTGCCAATCACAACATACTAACTATTGGGCTTTTCTCTTTCTAGAGCCATCCACGTGGCTTTTCTATTTCTTAACTCTTTATTCAAAAAAATTTATATTATTATTAGGCAATTAAATGCCCAATTGGCTGAATGCTAAAACAGCCCTGTACCATTCATATTTTCCTTTTTTACCTTTTTTTTTGCTATCATGAAACCAAAATGGGCCAAGCCCAACGCCATGCCACTTACTCCACTTTACCCTAAGTTAGGGTTCCAAAATACCACGGTGCGGCAGCCACGAATGGTTCAAAGAGAGTGTCATTCGAGCACGATGAGGGGTTGTAAGTGAAGGGAAGAAGAGGTTCTGGACGATTATGGGTTTTGGTGGAGGTGCGGTGGGTGACAGCGACGTTGCCATGATCTTCGGCAACATCGACAACAAGGAATGGGGGGTGCTTGACGCTGTTTTTGGGTGAGGAATAGTGGAGGAAGGTAGTTATGGCTTGGGCTGAGAGAGGAGGTTTAGGTGGTTCAGGATGTTAAGGTGGAGATTGTGGAGTAAGGCGACAGTGGTGGTGTGGTGGTCGCGAGGCTTGACGGAGATGATGGTGGCGCTGAAGGGTGGCGGCACGACCTTCCCTAGCTACACGAACGGCGGCATAGGAGATCAGCAGCAACCCACGATGGCAGGAGGTTCCGGCGATGAGATTGGGTGAAGGATCTAGTGGTAGAAGTCGTTTTTGTTGTGGGTTTTGGGCGTATGCGAGGTGAGAGGATATAGGAGGGGGTGGCGAGTTGGCATCAGTTAACGACAGTGGCTATGGTTGTGGCACGTGAGCTGAAGCAATGGCAGTTCCTTTGTGGTCCGGGGTTTTGAGACGAAGGCGAGGGCAGGGAGGTTTTCTTTTTTTTTTTTTGCTCAAATTTTGCCTTGCTTGGTTTTGGTTCTTGCTCATCCTCACACTATGGCTAAACAAGGGGACTTGATGGAATCATGAGTGAAGGTCGATGGTGGTATAAGGATTCAAACACTCCACCTAAGTTCACTTTTAAGGTTTCACATTGAGGTTCTGCTATTACATTCTGTCCTGGTTTGATTTTTCTAAGGTATAATCTATGTTTACCATTATTCAATTTCACTCTATTGATTTGAAGCCAGACAACTTACATTCAATATTAACATTGACACATATGAACAAATCATGGACTAAACATGGATGCCAAGCAGAACAATACACTCATATAGAAGCCAGTAAAGGAGGAAAACATACCTGTTGATGATCTTTATAGAGGATGATTTCTCTGCTTTCTTTATTTACTTCTTTCAGTTTGATTCTTTCAATTTCTTTTTTGTAATGGACTCTACACTTCTAAGTTTTGAATTGTGTAATTTGGACTGTTCTTTTGGTGATTCTGTGTATTCGTTCGAATGGAATGCGTATTTTGGAATGGAGAAAAATAAGAGTGGCGAGAGAGGAGAACGAAGAATATACTGTGGACCTTATGCCAGAAGTGAACCAAAGGTGGTGAGAATTGTCTGAGTTAAAAAAAAGAAGTCTAGCTCTCTCCGTCATAGTCTGCATGTTCGGTTTCTTATATCAAGTTTCTTTTTCTTTTTGGGTGAGTAAAATGTCAAAAACGGTTAGCATGGGGAGCCGTAGTGGGAAACCAATCAGCTTTTTCAGAGATTATGTTGGCTGCCCCCAAGAGACATTGCAGCTCCTGATTTTGGTGTAGAGGGTGGTGGAGTTAGAGAAAACGTACCACACAGAGAATCAGAAGATTTGGGGTGCTTATAGGAGTTAAGGGGGTGTGAAAAGAGGAGAGGGCTGACCCAAGAGGTGGTAGCCTTGACAGGACCACAAATTTTTTGTATTTTGCTATCATTATTATGAAAATAAATAGAGAAAAACAATAAAATAAAATAAATACATTTATTTATTTATTTATTTGAAAATAAGAGAGAATACAAAAGAAAAAATCAAAGTTTAATAAATGATTAAAATTTTCAAAATTATTAGAAACACACATTTTTTATCCGGATGAAATTAGGCGTTGACACAGTTGATTATTTCTCAAATCTTGGGCGGCCTATAGGGGGAAAAATAATGGTAAACCATTTTCTATAAATTTGACAATGAAAGCCCAAGCTCATCGATACCTCTTATTCAATTGTGATGAAATCAACATGTACATTAGGTATGATAATTCTTTCCTATTCTTTTATAGTTTTCTATCAATGTAAGGTTTTTATATAGTTTTAACCAATAATATATAATTGTTTTTGTAAAGAGTTTGATGAGAGTATTAATAGACCCAATAAAAGAGAGAAATGGGGGAAGGTCATAACATGAAGTCAAGAATTTAGTGAATGGTTCAAAACTCGAGCCTTCAAAGAAGATGTGCCATCTCAAATTAAAGAGTTCTCTAGAGGACCAAGTAATGTTGCAAAGAGGTTTTCAGGTTACCTTATTAATGGATACAAATTTCATACTATGAAGCGGGATGCCAAACACAAAACTCAAAATTCTAGTGTAACATTGGTTTCATGGACTTCAAGTTTTGCAAGTGCAAAGGATGATAATCCAAAAAAATGAACCCACAACATATTATGGTGTAATCAAAGATATATTTGAGTTAGATTATTATGATAATTTCAAGTTTGTCATGTTCAAATATGATTGGATTGAGGTTGAAGAGGACAAATATGGACTTACTAGTGTATATTTCAACAGAAAAGTTTACCAAAATGATCCTTTTGTGTTGGCTTCTTAAGTCCATCAGTGCTTTTACATCAAGGACCCTTTAGATGCAAATATACATTATGCTTTGAAAAAGGTTCCAAGAGATTTATTTAACATGGGTGAGCAATGTAACCAGTCAAATGGTGTTGAAGTAAATACTACAAACAATGACGGTGAATTGAATTGGGTTAGGAAAGACATGTCTGTCACAATATTCCATAAACCTTTTACTGTAGGGGAAGAAATTATTTTTCCTGAAGATGATATTGATGAAACTTTATTTGACTTCATGGACTAAAAATTATATATATGTATATATTTATGGTTTAATGATGTCATTATCTTGTAGTTTATATCTTCATGGTTTAATATCTTGATGAATTTGAATACCATGTTCAAATCTTATGACCATTTTTTTTGGCTTTTCAGACAATGGGAAAGGAAGTACGCTTAAAAAAGACAATTAATTCTCAAGAAAGTAAAATTTGATCAAGCAAGGTGAAGGTGAATGATGACTATTTGGATTTAATAGAAGTTAGATCAAGCAAGGAATTACTTAAAAGGCTTCGTGTGAAACTCAAAAAAGGGATTGAGGCAACTAAGGATCCTAAGGTTATTCCTAATGGACAATTTAAATTGTATAATTTTGAAGTGGGATGCCAAAACAAGAAGACTGTTACTTCTAGTGTGGAAGAACCTAAACAACCTAGTCAAAATGTGATGTCAATTGAAGCTATGGAGGGTAAAAGCAAAGGACAAAGTTCAAATAATAAGACAACACTACAAGCCATTAATGAGTCAAGAGCAAGGATACTAGCTATTTCAAGATCTTTGGGAGTAGTTCGTGCCAAACAACAAGAAAAAAAAAGTGAAACAACAAGAAATAAAAAAAGGTAGCAGAATAAGAAAACCCCAAATCAAAGATTGAAAGGATTGAGGCCGCCTTACTTGAAGTTGGCAATTCAATTTCCAAACAACAGCCACCAAATAAGGGAGCACTAGTAGAGGTGAATAATAATATGACTGAGAAAAAGAAATCTACAAAGAGGCCAGTAGTGGAAGATGATAAATCAAAGACAAATGACAAAATGAAAAAGGCTTTGACACAAGATTATGAGTCAATGGTTGGTCATCAATTTACTACTAAAAAGAAGCAACCAACCATATTATGTGGAACAATGTTGATTGCTGAGTTTCTTGATCAAAAAGGAGAAAAAGGTAAAGCAATTGTTGTAGAAGAAAATAAGTTGCAACAAGTAGAATTTGAAAAAGAAACAATTGCCAAAGACCAAAGTTTGAATGAAGAATTAAACCATGAAATAACTGCTGAAGAAGGTAATAATTTTAACTTAATATACATGCTTTGGTTTTGATAAGATATCTCATATCATTATGCGAGTGTGGTTTTGATAACTTATTCAACATGTTGAAACAGGCACAAGCAAGAAAAGAACTCGGGGATCGACTTAATGCTTACAAATACATTCAAGAGATATTGAAGATCGCCTAGAGATTATCTTGGACAAAGATGGAGAACCAATTGGTCCTAGTGACAAAATGGTGTCTGATCTCAATTATTTTTTGGGGACCATAGCTAGAAATGCAGACTTTTGTCCATTAATTTATACAAACTTCAAGGCTTTAGTAAAAGATTATAAGGAACACATTTGGAAGTATGTGCAGGTATTTGAATCAATTATTTATCTAAGGATTTAATATGTATGAGATATTAATGAGTTGTGTTTATGTTCAAGAAAAATTTATTATTTCAGAAAAAGGAAAGAGAGCAGTATTTACTCACATAAATGATGCATGGAGGCGCTACAAATGGTATATCAAGAGACTACATTTTGGAAAATATCCCACCATGAAGGAACAACTGAAACATCATCCACAGGGCATTCCCGAACATCATTTCAAGCAGCTTATTACATACTGGAAAAATACTATAGTTCAGGTATGACACTATCTCTTTGTTGCCATTCACGAATCACTGAATTTGTTGAATTTATTTATATATTTTGATTGATAAAACTGCAATGAAATCTCAAAACCTACTGATAGTATATTTTTCTTATCTACAATGTAGAGCATCAGTGAAAAAAATGCAATGAATAAGAGAAAGCAAAAGCATATGCATAGAATGGGACCAATAAACTTTGTTAGAGTTAGAGCTGAATTGGTATTGTATTAATTTCTTCTCTCTCATCTTATACATCTTGTACAAAATATAAAGAGTTGTAATATGTGTACAAATATTCACTATTAATATTGAGTTCATATAGAATGCTGGGAAAAAGGATAGACAAGAAGTTAGTAGAGTTGAAATGTTTATAAAAACTCATCAAGGCCGTCATAATCGAAAAGGAAAACCAGTGGACGATGAAACACATGATGCTATTGTAAGTTTATTTTGATGTAAGTCATATGTCTAAGCGTTCCATATTTTTAATTGTTAACTTTTGTATGTATATATACATATTTCAGTCTATGCTTGAAAGTTCTATGCAAAACTCATCAAGTGAGACTGTAAAAAGCATTTGAATCAATGTTTAGAAAAGAAAGACATGGTCGGGTTCATTGTTATGGAAGGACTATGACACCATCAATACTAAAAAAGAATCAAGAAGTTGCTGCTATTCAGAAAGCTACTAATGTTAAAATTAATGGCATGGAAAAGAAGATTCAAACATATGAAGCAATGATGAAATTGTTGATTAAGGAGCGAAATCCCAATTTGAATGACAATGCAATAGAACATATGATGTCATGTATTTTTGGAAAAGAATAGTTCAACTATTCCATAATCATCTGCTTCCACTCATGTTCCTTATCATGACCAGGTAACAATCTTTGGATAAAATCTTAATACATTATACTTTTAAGTTGATATTGTATTACATTTTTCAACACTAATAGGTTGGATCACTTCCAATATGTAGATAAATAAAGGTTTGAATACGTTGAATATATGTTAATTTCACAATTTTGATTCCGGGTATTTTATTACTTTTATGTATTTGTTCAATTTTAGAATCAACTTGATGATGAGGATGAAGTTTTGATTTTGGGTCTTTTATTTGATTTATTTATATGTTTAATTTCAGGATCAACTTGATGATGATGATGATGATGAAATATGACTGCAGTTAATTGCTTTAACAGATTGGGGAGGAGGAGGATGTCATATTGGAGAGGAGAAGAAAATAGATGAAAGAACTTTGAATTTTTTCTTTGAATGGTGCTATTAATTATTTTGAATTCTAGTTAAGAAAGAATATTCTATGCATGTAACTAAACAAAATCAAACTGGATTTTGAAATATATGTTTCTTATTATCCTTATTTTGTTTTTGTTGATATAATTATTTATTCAATTAGTATGTTTATATTAAGTATTTGAAAATATTATATTTATATCCTTCGAATTTTAAAATATTATAAATAAATAACTAATTAAAATTTAAAACTAATTATAAATTTGAAATAAATTAATTTGAATAGTTAAACAGTATAAATAAATGAATGATTAAATTTTAAATAATTATCAATGAACGTGGCATAAATAATAGAAAATAGATAAAAAAAAGCATTGCTTAAACAATAGACAGTAGATAAATAAATGTGGCCTAAACAATAGGAAAAGTGTGGTCTAAACAATAGGCAACAACTAAGTAAGCATGGTCTAAATAACCGACAACAGGTAAATAAGTGTGGCCTAAACGATAGACAACATTTTGTAAAACATTGTCTAAACAATAGGCAACATTTCAAAAAAGTTGTCTCAGTAAAAGTGTTGCCTAAAAGTTATCTGAAAAGCGTTGCCTAATGTAGCATTTAGGCAATGGTTTTACAAAAAGTGTTGCCTTAGAGAAAAAAATTGTTTCCTATAGTCTACGGCAACAGACACATACCCTACTGCTGAAAAACCGTTGTCAAAGTGTTGCCTAAAGTTTAGGCAGCAACACTTTTGGACTGTTGTCTAAAGCCAAAAATGGTGTAGTGTAAACTTTAGGATCAAACTAAATTGATACAAAATATTTGGAACATGTTGGAAGTAATGATTACCATATATTGTATAAATAGAACTCTCATAAATACATAAGAACCACCCCACTACTCATAAAAAGAAGAGCTCGAAGAAAAATAACAAAGGAATTAAGGTAAGGAAAATGAGATATACATGTATATTAGTTATTTTCGCATTTTTGGTAGGGTACCCCTAAAGACTTACTACCTATTAAAAGCTTTCAACTCTAAATTTATTGTTCATGTTTTTACAGATGAATTTATGAACTGTGCCTTTCATTAATTGAGTTGCATATTTTATTTTTTGAGGTTGGAGGTGTGGTTGTGATTTCTCATTAATAGTCATTATTGTTCCATTTAGATTATTTATTGTGTTACTTATATATTTTAATATCTTCAATGTCATTCTACGGAAATACAAGAAAACAATTATATTTTCTAATTATAGGACATTTATTTCCTAATAAGGATTTCTTACAAAACTGTCATTTTTTTAAACTGAAATTGTTAACAGTAACAATCTGTTTACAAAAAAATTTATGTATATTAATAATTATGAAGGTAACTTTTTTTTTACCTTGATATTGAATACCCATTTATCATTATTGAACCTCAAAGAATTTCTTTTTATGTAAAACTATACTTAACATATGTCTATCTCACTTTCCTGTGTTATTTTTTTTTATCACATATGTATTTCAAATAAAAACAAGCCATGACAAATCTGAACGGGCATAATTCCTTCACAGCTGACATTTCTACATATTTTTTATGAGCATGGTTGGAGCATAAATGTAATTGAGAATACAACTACATTTCGGGATACTGTCCATTCTACCATGTACTTTCCCTATGGAGTACGGATGTTGTTGACACTAAACGGACTAGCTATAGTAACATTTGTTTTGCCACCTATTATCTACTATAATTCTTTGCTTAACCTATTATCTAGCCCTTTTTGGTAATAGAAGAAGGAAATAAAAGATGAATAATGTAGTGTTACAAAAGATGTAATAGGACTGGATCATCTATAATCTTGTATAATAACTTTTTGTTAACACTGTATATTTCAAAGGTCGTATGTAAATATGAAGCTATAATACTTTATGAAGCCTTATATTTCTAAGAAATAGTTTAGATGAAATTATGTAGCGTGTTATTTTTCAGACTCAAATATATGATTCGTTTAAGAATAATTGGGAAGACTAAGGTGTTGTCAGGTAAGTATCTAAGCAAAGGATAGTCTAATACATAAGAATTTCTTCTTGACAGGAATCATTGGACGAAATCTCAGTAGGAGGAAAAACCTAGAAATCTTCTTTTACAAATGGTGGACTAAGATGTAAATAAACTTATATGTGAATTTATTCCTACTTTGTCTTCATTATGGCTAAGTTAATAAACCAATATATTTGAGTAAATTATGTATATAAATTTATTTTAGTATTTTTTAGGATGTTACAATATTCTTGTGTTTGTTGTTGTGTTGCATTAGTCTGTTTAATGAAACTTAATCACTTGATTGAGAATTAGAAGTTATCTGTGTTATCAAACAAAACCAACATAAAAACATCTTGAGTAATTTCTTCTCTCCATATCCTATTGATGTTGCATGTTATTAATCCTACAACTACTTAAAAAAGTGAAGTTTTTGAACTCAAATTGTGAATTTTTTTAAGTTCGTTTGACCAATATAGATCTATTGTTTAATAGCTCATCTTCAAACGATACTTATAAAAACCTATAAAATATTTTTATTTTTAAAACATAATTCAACCTTTTCTTTCAGTATTTTATTTATTTATTCTCAAAAACCCATTAAAGTACCAAAAATATTAAAACTTCAAAACTAAAAAATAGTAACTCTTAAAAAAAAATCCTTTTTTGTAAAAACTATACAACCTTAAACCTTTTTTTTTCTGAATGAAATAAGTTGTTAAGAAACTCAATCTTCTTGTTCAAATAATTTTTTTTTATAACAAAAGAATTACTTAATCTTAATTTTCATATTTAAATCTTTAGAAGGAAAGATCAATCATTATTCAGCTCAAATAAATGTTTTTATAATTAATTTTTTTCTACAGATTAAATAATTAACCATTAGTTTAACTTTGCATTATTTAAGAGGTAAAATAAATATTTTTAAATTTATACTAACGTTTTACATTTAATTAAAACTAATCATCTTGAAACGTAGACATTGTAAAATATTAATACATTTTCTAAAAATAATCTCTGGAATCTAAATTTAATTTGGAAGAAATAATTTTTTTATAATTTTTCTTAATAAATTATGATGACATTTTTTTTTAAATATTTTTGTTGTTGTTTTATGAATTCAGTTGCGACATCTCAATCTAAAAAATTTAATTACGCAGGTAACAATCCAAGAAACTAATTTAAACACAATTCCTTTATTAAAAAATATCTAAATTAGTTAAAGAAGATTTTAATTTGTTTCATAAATTTATTAAGCCAACTAGTCTTAAAAGCTAACTTGATAAAGAGGAAATGAGTAAAGTCTTAGAATTTTTTTAAAGGTTTTTTTTGAAAGTATTACGTCTTTTTATCCTTAAAAATTTTCAAAAAGCAAAAGTTTTTTTTTTTTTTTTTAAGTTAATATTTATAAAACAAAGGATTAGGCACACTGAAAGGCTTGGTTAACATGTCGAATGTTATAGACCCAACTAACAAACAATAGTATAACGGGTCCCACTTCTTAATTGAACTTTTTTTTTTTTTTTTTTTTTTTTTTTTTTTTTTTTTCCTTTTTTTTTTTTTTTTTTTTTTTTTTTTTTTTTCATTTTCTGCCCTCTTCTCTTTCTCGTACTATTTAAGGTCTTATCTCTCACACGCACTCCCAAGATAACAACACAGTGAGAAAACAAAATAAGTCCAATGAGCAATTTCCAGAGAGTATCGCACGAATCCTACCCTCCTCCAGGTACACCCTTCACTCACCAATCTTATACCCTCTTTCTGATTCTATTATTTCATTTTTAATTTCGATTATTCCAATTTTTCATCCTAATAATCAGATTCGCGAACTAATTAATTCACTAAATTAATCTTTTGGACAGGGTACGGATCTCCTTACCCTCCACCGCAACCGGGTTACCCATCGGCGCCGCCGCAGGAAGGCTACCCTCCGCCGCTGCCTCCAGGGTACGGGGGTTATCCTCCGCCGCCGCGTCCGCCATATGACTCGTACCAGGGGTATTTCGATAACGGGAATCCTCCTCCACCTCCTCCGCCGCACTACCACTACCAGCACGAGCATGTGGCGCATCACCACCATCACGAGGAGCCTGAATGCTTTTCGTTCCTACGAGGCTGGTATGTTTTTTCATACTTTAGGGGTAAAATGTGATTTAGATCGCTCAATTTTTTGTCTAAATTAGTTTTAGTGTCTGTCTTATCAAAATCATGACTCTATGCAATTTAGGGTTATAGGCCCAGGGAAGAAATTTCCTACTTAATAAAAGTATGAGAACCAAAATTATTTTTAAGCATAAAGACTAAGACAAATTTTAACCTAAATTTTAGGATCTAGAAAACATTTTACTTAATTTCGTTTTTCTTTTTTGTTTTATTTTATTTAGAGTGTGATCGTCTATCCTCGTGGCTTTGTTATTTTTCTGTGGGCAGATGTTTGGATAATAGTTTTCGTAAGGATTGTGTAAGAGGAAAAAAAAAACAAAAAAAAACAAGAGGACAAGATGAAATAAGTTATTTCAAGATAGAATTATTTCATACATAAGATAATTTTGAGAAGTTCTCTCTTAGTTCTTTTAAAATATGATTTTTAACTTTGAACAAATTTATTTATTTCTTCTTTTCAAACAAGTGGTTACAAAGGAAGTTATCTAAACAGTTCTCAGTTGTCTTCTCCTTTAAGAATGGCAGTTGTATTTTTACTTGTCAGCATTTTATTGTTAAATAGTTTGAGGGTTTTAACCTTATAAGTTTTGTTGAATTTGGGGCATGTTACTGTTGACAAAAGGATCAGTGATTAATACATTGAGATTAGAAGATGGGGAAAGATTAACTTTTTATTTATTAATTATTCATATGCAAGTGAGAAGTGTTCAGTTGAGAGGTGGAGGCTTAGGTTTGATTTATTATGGTTTGTGTTGTCTTTGACTTAGACAGCACAAGCTATTATTTGATGGATACACTTGTTTTGATTTGTTTAACATCCTCCACCTTGATTGAAGAGTGCACATCATAGTATCTATTGGCGCGAAAGGATCCACGGTTTGTTGGAAAGAAAAATAAAATTTGTGGGCAGATATTACTTTTCTCAAATATCAAAGACATGGTTATTGAGTCATACATATTAATATATAATTATATGTGCTACATTTTCACTGATGAGCCTAAGGCATTATTAGTTGATTAAGTTAGTTATACTTATTATTTCTGAATTGAGGTTTCTCCTGATATAAGCTCTCAATTCAGATTTCAGAGTATAAATTTTCATGCCCTGAATGCTTTGTGTGCAGATTCTTCAATTAGCTTTGCTGAAGCATCATTTATGAAGTCCTGTAGAGTTGCATGAAATCTTCTCTTAGTTTCTGTTTCTAACTCATTTCTTGTTAGTTTATGTGGCGGTAACAAGAGTAAGAATCCTTCATTTACATGTGCAGCTTGGCAGCGCTTTGCTGCTGTTGTGTGCTAGAGGAGTGTTGCTTTTGATAATCACATCACAAATGCCGTTTCTTCAGTTTGGTGCAGTTGGTTATGGCTATCTAGACATGTATGTGGCTCAAATTCTAGATAATAAGTGTGCGAGGCGGTAAGACTTGGTCATTCTCGTAACACTTTGGTCTTTCCCCTCTACCAAAGTCCTGGTCTGTGTATTAGTCCTGTGATGTGGTCTATGTGAATTTATTTGTAAAAACACTATATTGGAAATTGTAAACCGTTTCTTATGAAGGTATAACAGACAATGAAATGATTAAAAATTGTGAAATATTACTCGCCTTCTTTACTTTTCAATATCATTTTCCTTTTTACTCAGCATGAGAGTTTCAAGTAATTGTGAACGCCACTTTCACTACTGCACTGGGAAGGACAATGGATTTAGAAATAGAAATTAAATGGTTGAGTGTTATAATTGTCTGTAGATAAATTCTACAAGAGGAAACTAAGAATTATTCTGTTATTGTTGTTTTGAAAAAGCACTGCCACACTTGGGCTATGCTATTGAAGTAGCATTACAATCATATGCGGGAAATGTGCTACTTACGTAAGCATTAGATTGACAATTAGATGTTGAAGTAGGCAAAAAACAAGGGTAGAATTGTCTCGGATTCGTTTTTATCAACAGGTCCAGTGTAGTGTTTTTAAACACGCTTTCCAGAAGCCGTTTTGAAGTTGAGGCCTGATCTAGTGTAATTTTGATTATTACAGAAGTTATTATATGCTCACTCACATAGTCTAATTTATTCTCTTTCAAAGGTTCATATATCAACACTTTTCCTGTAATTTTAAAGTGGGTGGCAAGGATTATTTAAATGAGTCTTATTTGAGCTTGTTTCACCATTTATTTATTTATTTTTACCTTAATTAATATAAATTCTTAATACCTTATCCTATTTCTATGGTTTTTGCCTGTGAATTTTAATGATGGGTGCAGTACTTTCATGTTTACGTTAGAGTAATGTTGAACGTTATATTGATTCATGTCACTTTCCTCGTTATTTGCAATGTTACTTGCTAGTGGGAATCTGTTTGTATAGGTTAAGTCTGTTCCCTTTATAAATATGTCTCTGCTCTCTGTTAAAAGATTCACTTTCAGTCAATCACTTCTTCTGAATTGGGTTCTATTCTCTTATGTGTCTTTCTAGCTATGGGATCCTTGATACAACACCTTTGGAAGACTTGCGTAAAATTATCCGATAACTTTTTTAACAATTATGTCCAACCACGCCTTAAGAAACCTTGTTGGTGTTCTCAATCATATTTTACTACACCTTTAGGTAAAAGGTTTATCACTTAAATCGATATTTTTTAGTAAAGGAGATTGATTTATTAGTAAAGACGTTTTATCAAAACATGTATTTTATTTAGAAAGAAATAAAAAACACTACTAGAAGCACATGATTCAATAATTACACCTTACTTATGGAAAAAAAAAGATATATATATA
>Ga0209489_100224_pt1 | contig 94458 bp, 55 predicted proteins | sample SiratrowhiteBW_FD_187527 | JGI IMG/M metagenome (GOLD analysis project Ga0209489, IMG submission 187527) | Root nodule microbial communities of legume samples collected from California, USA - Siratro white BW (SPAdes) (version 2) | ecosystem: Host-associated > Plants > Roots > Nodule | place...
GCTTGTACCTTCCCCACACGTAACCGACTCCCGGACCTGAAATCTGGTTTTTGCGAACTTGCCTTATCTTGTTTTTGGTTTTCCATAATTTTCCTTTAATAAATTATGGTGGCGACTCCTCTGTTTTGAAAAAGAAAATTATTTTTTTGTTCGCCGTCCCCGTCGTGACTCCGGTTGTGACAAAAAGTAAAAGATATATCAGATGGACTATGCTCCCTGATGTATCTGGCATTAATAAACTTTCGATTAATGTCAAGATGTGGACCCGTGCATGTTGTGCTACCATAACATCGTCAACATCATCTGGAAGGTCCTAAAATTCACTATTAAGCCAAGATAATTTTATGCTATCTCCCTTGTATGTCGTTTCAGGTGGTACAGAACCTAAAAGGTCGTCGCATAAGGGAATAAGGTCACCGTTACTAACACCAATTATCGGTTCCCCATTAATAGGAAGACCGAGCTGGATCGCCACATCTTCCAATGTAATTGTTGTCTCTCCAAGTGGTAGATGAAATGTGTGTTTTTGTTCTCCACCTCTCAACTAAGGTAGTGATCAAGTGATGATTAATCTCTATATGGGTTAGTGTGAGGAATTGTCCAAATCCAGCATGATGGATTAAGTGTTTTACACGGTCATCGAGTCTATCGTTGTGCTTCGTGTAATAAATTGTATGTTGTCGAGGGTGAAGTAATCTTTCGTTGCCCTCCCAAATTGCTTTCCTCACTTGCTTTTGTTGAAGCTACAATAGAGACATGTCAACTATAAGATGTTGATTATATGTTATTGCTATAGAAACCTCAAGATGAGAGCAACTAGTCAAAGGGGTGTATATATTAAATAGGGGTGCATGTATTAAAAAAGGGTACAAGTAGTAAACGGGGTGCATATATTAAATAGGAGGTGCAACTAGTAAAGAGGAATGCATGTATTAAATAGGAGTGTAACTAGTAATCCGGGGTTGTATGTATTAAAGAGGGGGTGCAAGTAGTAAACAATGGTGAATATATTAAATAAATAGGGAGTACAACTAATAAAGAGGTGGTGTATGTATTAAACAGAGGGTGGAACTAGTAAACCGGGGGTGTATGTATTAATAGAGGGGTGGAAGTAGGAAACAGGGCGTGCATATATTAGATAGCGGGTGGAAGTAGCAAAGAGGATGTATTTAATATAGGGTACAAAGAAGGGTGCATATAATACACATAAAGTGCAACTAGTAAACTTAGATGTATATATGAAAGAGGAGGTGCAAATATAAACATCGGGTGCATATATTATATACTCCATTGATTTTCATCCTTAAGTTTTACCAAACTACACGCATGTAACTATTTCATACGATTTAACAAAAAAATCGTGATAATAACTTTGCTAAGTAATCTTAAGATACAATAATTTGCACTCAGAACTATTTAAAATAACGTAAAAATAAAATTTTTAAATATTGACGTTTTAATTAAAACGACAACAATGTCTGTTAAAATAAAAATATTACAAAATTATTCATATATATTGATTGAATAAAAATTTATTATTGCTTGAGAAAAATCAAATAAACCAAAATTGTGTTTTGTTTGTATTTGTAGAACCATTAGTACTTTTACTGTATATCATTTTCCCTAGTTACAAAGATCTACAACACGGTTGAGAAACTAAATAATTTATTTACTTTGATTAAATTAGCAGTTAAAGAGAAAAGAAAATTAATTATTTATATCACTTTAACTTACGCAGAATAAAATTTAATTATATATATTCAACTAATTAAATCATAAATTAATAAAATTAAGTAATTTTATTGGACATCTTTCTTCAAACTAATGTCAACTTCGAACTTGTACTTCTTCCACCACTATTTTTTTTTTTATGAAGGTCAATATTTTTAATATAATTATTTATAAAAATTGTTTAAATACCGCTTCTTAACATAAAGATAAATGTAGTATTTGACGTTGACTATATAAATAAATAAAGTAATCTTGGTAATGTAAGTGTTCTTTGTTTCATCCTTTACTGTTTCTTTTTCAATATATTATATTAAAAACAATAAAGTAGTTATTGTTGTTTATTAACGTAAAAAAAAATAAAATTGGAAATCCATTCTATACGTTTTGTTTTTCAAATGTACGAAGAGAAAGAAAGAAAAAATTTAAAAAGGAAAAGAGAAGAACTGGAAATATAATAAACAGAGTATTTTGATAATTTTTTAAAAATATAATCATTTAATAAAATATTTTAAAAATACTTTTCTTTTAATAATAATAATAATAAAATTTTAAATACAGTGGAACAATTCAAATATAAAAAACTAAACAAATTTTAAAAAGAAAAACTGAAAAACTAACATTGGATTGTGAAAGAAAGGAGTCACTCCTTGATACAATTAAAACTTAGAAGAAATCATGGGACATTATCATTCATAAAAAAAATAAAAAATGAGATATTTTAATAAATATTGTCATTTTTGAGTAGTTATTATTTTGAGTTAATTATGGGCACAATCACTTTCTAATCATTGAAAGGTGCAACAAACAAAGAAAGGAAGAGTAGTCTATAATCTTTATAATTTTTAATGTACCCATCAACAAAGTAAAATACCTATCAAAATAAAAAAAATCACATGAGATATTTAGACTGTCCGCTCTCAAATTCAATATATTATCGGGTTCATATTTATCAGACATAATAACTTACTTTACATATAGTCAAGGAAAATTTTTAAAGTTACCTCAGAGATGATGAATATCTATCACAAATATAACTTTAACTCATGACGATTGGTGCTACACAAAGCTTTAAGATGCTCTTAAGAACTGAACCGTGAAATGAGATGTGAAGTGAAATGTCAAGTGAACTGGAAACGTCAATGAGAAGTGTGTAATGAAAGAATCCTATGAGTGACTTAAATAAGAAAGCTTTGTGTTGAATTCAATTAAAAAAGATGCAGTGAAGTTTGAATTCAAATAATGCAGTAATGTGGCCAAATTGAATCAGTGCTAAGTGTACCAAAATTGTGTTGATAATTCAGGAATCAGTGTTACAAAATCATGCTATATGCCTACAACTCTACTACACAATCTTCAAACAACTGAAAAATTTACCTACAAATACAACACGTGTGAGATTCTTGTTGAATTGAGGCAAGTTTTCTTTGCATTTTGTGCAGTGCAGGGGATCTATGGTCGTTCAATCATTCACTGGTTTTTTCGAGTGGGAGGCAAGCTTCTGCGCAGGGGACCCGCTATTGCATCAAGGAAAGAGGGGATAAAAATTAGGGTTGCATTAAAGTTGTGCGATGTAGGCACAACTCCTTTGGCCAAAAATGAATTAAAGTTGTGTCGCGTGGTTATGACTCCTTTGGCCAGAATTGCATAGAAGTCGTGCCAACGTGGCATGACTTTAATCCATTTATGGCCAAAGAATTTATGCTTATGTGACATGAATTTAACATATTTCTGGCCAAAGGCGTGACACAACTTTTGTATATTATAATTTTTAAATTTTTTTTGCACTACACGAGATATATATACAACAATAAATGCTATTAAACGAAATCACATTGCTTGTTCACTTCACTTTACATAACATTTTGTTCCTCCAATTCAATATCAAACTATCTCATTGAATACCTATTTGAAATCTATCTCATTGAATACCTATTTGAAATCACAAGTTCTATGGATCATTTTCACGATGTCAGCAGTTTTACAATGCCTGAGGAAGAACCAATTATCCGAGACATGATTGTCAACACCCAATTTTGTCCAAGCAAATAAAATTATTTTCTTAAAACAAAAGAAAACAAAAGGAAAAAGAAAAAAGAAAATAAAAGATAATCTTTTATTTTAAAATAAAAATATGTATGTTATAGTTACTTTATCATCTAAAATAAAAAAAAAGAGTTTTAGACTCATTTTACTTTTATGAAAATTTTTAATAATATTAAAAAACAAAAAAGACAAAAAAGAAAATTTTGGTCTATTTTAAAATAAATTGTAAAAAATAGAAAAAAAAATAGAAAAGTTGAATGAATGTTAATCCATTGAGGATTCAGTCAGAAAAATAAAAATGATTTGACTAAGGCTCAATTACTACGGGTGTGTCATAAACAAAAAATAGAATTATTATTTACACTCCTCTTTATTAATTTTTTCTCTCCAATTAGTGTCTGCGGCTTATATCTATGCACTTTTCCACTGAGCATTCATTTTGTATCATCTCTCTCATGGTTAATGTCCAATTTTATTATCATTAATGAATTATATTATTCCTTAATGAATTATATTCATTTCTTATTTCTCTCTTGTCCTTTTAGGTGCACTTGTTCAGATCACATATCCTTTTCATTTGCAATACATGGTTCCATTTTTTATTTTAACTGCACATAAAAGAGGGTTAATAAAATTAATTTGTCAGTTTTCTTAATAAAGAGTAATAATTGAAAATACAACTGGAGATGAGAATTGAAAAGTTTGAAAATTTTATAAAATGTCATTCCATTCTTGACTTGAGAGAAAACTTTTTTTTCTGAGGCAAGAAAAGATACACATTTTTTACATTAGTGGAGATGGCAGAATTACATATTATTCACAGACAGATAAGCAAGGAAATATAACACAGAATCCAGTTTGTTCAGGAGCTATAGTCTAGTTTTTACAAATTGGAAAAATTTTAATATCAAATGTTAGTGTTTTTATACTGTGTAATAGATACAAATTGAATGTAAAAATATATATTATATTTAAAGGAGTTGTTGCTTAAAGCACAATTTTTATATCTTTTGAGAGATTGTTGTTTCTGTTACAGTCTCACAAAAAAATCCTAAACCCTATCAAAATAATTTCATACAAAAAAATATAAGCCGAAAAAGAATTCTAAACTCAATCAAAATTCCTATCAAAATCCTTTTAAATATAAAATATAAGTTAAACTGAAATCCTAAACCCTAAATCCTAAATTCTATATACTATGGGAATCTTTGTAAATATAAAATATAAGACAAATAGTAACACCAAACTCAATATAAAATCAATTTAAAATTCAAATCTAATCAAGAATCCAAAATCCCAAAATAGTTAAAAATACAGAGCACCTGTCAAAACCCAAATAGAAAACCATAGAGATCAAAAGAATCACACAAAACAACAAAGAACTAAACAGAACTAACCAGAACCACAGAAAAACAACGAAGAACTAAACAGAATCACAGAAAACCACAAAGAACTAAACAAAATCCATCAGAACTCAAACAGAACCCATCAAAAATACTAATCAAAACTCTAAAATTAAAAGCAAACCTCCATGCCACCGGTGACCACCGCGACACCACCCAAATGTTTTCGTGATCGCCATTACACTACCCATTGGGGCAGCCACCGCCGCTGCCTAGGGTTCATTGCTTCGACAACACTATTGTGAGTTCGCTCTCTCCTTACATCGCATTCACACGCATCACCTCCGAATGCCAACACCTCCTCAAGCCGTCGTCGTCGGTTATTGCCTCGCAGCCATCCCCCAAGCCCAGCAACCAACTTTCTCTTCCGTTGGAAAGGGTTACACCACCAAACTCTTGTCTGCCGAGACTGCAAATCCACCAAGCCACGTCACCTCCACAACCCTACCATGAAGTAGTGCAGCTTGCACCATTAACCACATCGACAACACCTCACCCCTCCACCATTGTGCCTTCCCATCGAATGCCGCCACATCCATGCATCTGGCCTCACCATCATTGCGTGATGGCTCATTTTCCCCATCGAGCCTGGCCAATAGCCTCCATCCACAACGCCTCGCCATAATGTCACGCTACCGACAATGTTGTTATTGCCTTCATCGCCAGTGGACACAGTCTATAACTATGACAATATTACTTGCAATCGTCACCCCTTTGTCACTCCCTTGCATCTTCAACAATCCTAATTTGGTTTAGGCTCAAGGAAGTGGGTTCTAAACCCAAAGGAAAAGGACAACTTCTTCCTGCACCTTCAAACTTTCTTCAGGCACTTTCAATTTTCTTTTTAAATTTCCAAAACTGTCCTGTTTGAAAAGTCCTTTTTGCCCCTATGTATATTTGTTAAAACAACAACAGTGACGGATGGAGGTGCGTATACCAGAACCTCAACTCTCTCCCACAAGTCCTGTCATGCACCTCTGTTATGTTGCCACCGTCTTCCCTCTTCTTTCATGCACAACTACCCCTTCAACTCATCCACCATGCATCAATAGTCTCAACCTTATCTCAACACTCCAAAGCAACCCTCGTTAACCTCAATATACCACCACCCCACCTTCTCTCACATACGCAACCTTAACCACAAGCTGGTGCCTCACTTCCATGGTCACTTTCAGCTCTCGCTTCCCAAGGGCTTTATCGCCTCACCCAAACAGAAGAGGAGCATTCGAGGAGAATAATATTGCTGCTACACATACCAAGAAGATGAAGGTGATGAGAGAGTCTTTGCAGAAGAGTTAAACCATCGCAGACAACGTCGTTAGCCTCACAGGCTTCTGCAACAATCACGCGGTTGAGAATCTCGCTGGCACCCAGTTTGTTGTCACCTAGAGAAGAGGAAAAGCTTTGATGAAGTTGGAATGGGAGAGTCTTCCACAGCAAGGGAAGTAGCAAGCATCAGGTTCATGTGAAGAAGTGCATGAATGATTGAGAGCACAACATGTAGCTCATCATCCACAACATTCAAAAATAAAAACTAAAAGAAAAGAAAGAGGCAACGAGAAGGTGATCAGCCCAAAGCCCTGCCCAAACTCAACTTCATGGAGTCCCTTGAGCCTGTAAGCTCCGTCTCTGACACTTTCCCCGAGGAAGATGTTTCCATTGTCTCATGATGCTGTCCAGGGATTGGTGGAGCAAGACCACCAACGTTGTTGTTGACAATCACGTTGTCTGAGACAAAAGAAGAAGTCTTTGAAAGACCAAGGAGTCACCGTTGCTATCTTGGTGACATGGAGATGCAAGAGTTCTTGAACGAGGCGCCCAATGGAGATGCATGAGTTGAAGCCAATGTTTTGATTTGGAGCAGAAGATAGTTGCATTTGCACTACTGACGCTGGTGAGAAGTCTGCAAAGCCTGGTCCAAAATGCATGCAATAAATAAAGTGCAAAATAGCCTTGAGAAGTCTGCAACGCGTGGTCATCCCCTACATGCCAATCCGGAAGAGATGATTCTGGAATTCATTTTATAATTCCGGAATACGCTTTCCGGAAGTCATTCAGGTTGCAAAGAGTTTTGGAAGAGTTTTGAATGGGCTGTTCCATAATTATCATCCGGATTCGGAGAGAACGGTTTCGAAACAATTCATTCTATAATTAATATTTTCATTTGAAAAGAGTTTTGGAATAAATTGTTCTGGAATAGCCTATTCTAGAACTCTTTTTAAAAGAAAACATTAGTTCCGAAATAGACTATTTCGAAACTGTTATCCAAATCTATATAATAGTATCGAAACAACTCATTTCGGAACTATTTTCAAACGAAATCCAAACACCTCCAAATCGCAGAATCGAACAAAACCCACCAAATTCCACTAGAAAGCGTTCAATAAATCATCTATACTTCAAATGCATGACAAATATATAAATGTTGGTGGACAACGAAAGCAAATCAGTGATGATCATAGCGAACGAAATCCTGGAGGTGCAGTTGCAAATGTGAGAGTGGAGGTGTGTTGTTGTATTGTGTATCATAAAACGGTTTATGGTTCACAGGGCAATATGGTCTGGGCAATTTTAATTTAGGGATAATTTCGACATGTTTTTAAAATTTCGAGGTGCCTGGAGAAACATTTGAAGGTGCATGAAGAAGCAATCAAGGAAAAGGTTAAAAAGGTTGGTAACTTTGGGCTTTGGCCCAACAGAATCCTATTTGCACCTCCCACTCATCTACATGCACCATTATCACATTTGTTTTTTCAAAAAAAACAGAAGGGCTTGGGGCTCAATAGGTTTAGTTTATAGTTTTAGTTATAACATCAATTTTTTTTTTTTTTTATGTTTTTTTATGTCTGCACTTTCTTTTTTTTATCTTTAGTTTTTGACCACTTTAATAGTCTTTTATTTTGCTAATTTAAATTTTATTTTTTAAAAGGTATATAAATTTTTAAATGTTTTTTTCTTGTGCTTTATTTTAATAAAATTCTATTAAGTTTTTAAGATATTTCTAAAAATGATAAATTTTGGAAAATTAAAAAATATAAAATTTTCAAAAAGCAAAAAAAAAATATATTAAACATCATCAAACTAATTTTCAAACTATAACTACATGATTCCTAATTTTTCTTCGTGGAAATACATAGAAGCAAGGTAAATGTTTGTCAGGTCCCTAAAATAAAAAAAAAATAAATTTTATAACTAGAACTATATAAACCCTGTTTTTCTTTACGAAAATACGTAGAACAAGGTCAATCCTTTTCGGGAAAAAAATAAAAATGTATTTTCTTTGTTTATTTTTACTAATTATGTTTATTTTATTCTCATTTTTGTTTCTCTTTTTATTTATTTGTTTTCATTTTATTTTATTTTCCTCTTTGTTTATTTTTACCTCTTAGTTTTATTTTATTTGCATCTTTGTTATTTTTATTTATCCTTTATTTGTATTTGTATTTCCTTTATTTTATTGACATTTTTTCATCTTTGTTTATTAATATTTGTTTATTTTATTATTTTTGTTTGCATCTTTTATTTGTCTTTATATTTTTATTGTAAAACCACACTCATTTTTCTTATTTGATTAAAGGTAACGTCTTAGGACGAGTGTTGTGGGGGTGCTAACACCTTCCCCACGTGTAACCAACTTTTGAATCTTAAATTTGGTTTGCAGACTATTTCTTATTTTTGGGTTTTCTATAGTTTTCCAATAATAAACTATAGTGGCGACTCCAATTCTCAATTTATTGTTTTTTAAATTGTTTTTATCCATCGTCTTCTCCGCCTTCGCGATCCCTGTCGCGATAATGATAATTAATTCTGGCTCAGAACATGAAGATCCTGATGTCAAAGACATGGAAGACGATGCGCCTGCAAACACCATTCATCCATATCAGTCAAATACCACAACAATAAAGAATATAGAATATGAGCTTGAAGAGCACATGGGTTTCAGTTCCAAAGACTCAATGATATTTGTAATCAGACAGTTCCACATTAAGCAAGGGTACAAATTCGTGGTTGTTAAATCAAAGACAGACAAATATGTCGTTAGATGCATTGACTATAATAACGGTTGTCAATGGCGACTTCGAACATCTTACTCCAAAATTAGAGACCAATGGGAGATCAAGCGAATTGAAGTGCCCCACACTTGTCTGTCAACTGTAATGTCACAAGATCACGTGAACCTCGATTCACACCAAATTATATCGATCATGGTCAATTCCGTAAGGAAAAATCTCTTGATCCCAATAAAAAGTTTGATTGCATAAATAAAAAACCAGTATGGTTATAGTGTCATGTACAAAAAAGCCTGGACAACAAAGCAAAAGTCTATTGTCATAGAATTCGGCGATTGGGAAAACTCTTATAATTATCTTCTAAGATGGTTGCAAGCTTTACAAGAAAGTCTTTTTGGAACAATTGTACAGTATATCACTCGACCAGTTGTTTTTGACGGTGTAAAAGACAACTCCTATCAAATATTAGAGCATGTCTTCTGGGCTTTTAAATCTTGTATTGACGGGTTTAATTATTGCAAGCCCATTGTCCAAGTTGATGAAACCCTTTTAACTAGCAAATATCATGGAACTTTGTTAACCACAATAAGTCAAGATGGGAACCACAACGTATTTCCATTGACTTTTGTAATTTTTGAAGGAGAAACAAAGGAGGCCACGATATGGTTCGTTTAGTTATTGTGTGCATATGTCACGCCCCAACCAAATGTTTGCCTCATAGCTAACAGATGCTTATCGATTCTATCAACATTACAATCTCCAGAGATTGGTTGGGAAGCACATGGGTTGCAATTAGTATTTTGCATCTAGCACATTGCCTCAAACTTCAATAAGAAGTTTAAAAATGTTGAGCTTAAAAGACAACTAATTAACATGGGTATGTATCTTCCTTAACTTCCTTTTTATACATATATTATCTGAGTGTACTGATTTTTGTAATTTAAGTGTCAAATTATGTGCTAGGTTATGAAATGAAACAACTCGGACTTCAAGCCAAGTTATCTGTATTGCGAGCAGAATTCTGCCAAGCTACTTCGTGGATAGATCGCATACCACTAGAAAAATGGACTCAGGTCTATGACGGCGGTAAATGATATAACCATATGACAACTAATATGGATGAATGCATGGATTCTATCTTGAATGGAGCACAATCCTTACCCATCTGGGCTCTTGTTAAAACAACCTTTCAAAGAACGAATTCATGGTTTTTGAGCGAGGTACCAAGGTAACATCTATGATAGCAAGTGTTTATCAATTTCCTGAAGATATTGCTACTTCACTTAGGAAAAATCAACATCAATCTGCCATGTCATGTCTAGAGATTTAATCCAGACAATACAAAATTTGATGCTCAAGAGATCGCCTCTCTCCATCTTCGATGCCGACCTATGCCATTTAAAGTCAAATTGAATGAATGGTGGTGTGACCGTGGGGAGTTTCAAGCTCTCTAACTACCTTGTCCTTATGTCATCGTAGTTTGTTCCTATTGTCACTTCAAATTATTGATGTTTGTTGATCCAGTTTACACTCTCCAGAATATTTACAAGGCTTATCAGATGTCATTTCATTCACTGTAGAATGAAGAATATTGGTCTACTTATAATGGACCAAATTTCATTCCAGATCCTCATATGATACGTAAAACATATGGAAGAGCAATAACTACACGTATCCATAATGAAATGGATGAACCAATCAACAAACCAAAAAAATGTTCTTATTATAAGAATGAAGGACACAATAGGACATTGTCCATATCGACAATAAATTATGTTCATTTATAAAAAAAATATTCTACAATGTAATAATATATTTTTCATTATTTATTTTTAAATTATTTTATTTTTATTTATCACATTTTAAAATATAAAATTGTGAAATAAATTTATGATACACTATTTCAATTCATACTTATGGTTCTGCTTACAACTCCTCAATGCACAAGTCAATAACATGTTTTGTTTTTTTCTTCCTTTTTTTAGACTCTCTCAGCTGCTGATCTCGATGACCCTAAAATGTCAGCTTTGGTAACATCAAAGATAAGAAAGTTCCATAATCTTCACATGCCTGGTGCAAAGAAAGCTTAGATTTGGCACAAATTGAGGTGATTATTGGTTAGATCAGTCTTAAAATCCTTTTTCATTACTATGCTGAATATTAAATACTGTCTCTTGTGCTATTTAATAGGAATTGGATTGGTCAAGCCAAAAGTATGTGCTCTCCAAGGGATATAAATATTTTTGGCTTGGACAATCTGGATGACGAAATAAACACCCTAAAGAAGAAGTTATCCGAAGGATATGAAAAGATTGGCTTTTGTCATAATGATATACAATATGGTAATATAATGATGAAGGAGGAGACAAAATTAATCACTATAATTGTAAGTTATGATCATATATTCTTTGCCTTTGGTATTAGCGGTCTTTAATTTTTTCTATTTAATCAATCTGATTGCCAAATACTTCAAAATTTGTGCATGATAATAATACTTACAAACACTTTTTGTATCCGCGTTGGGCATACAAAGAGAATACCACTTTACAGGCTCCTTTGACTATAAAGAGTATGCAAAGGCAGAGATTTCAGAAATACTGGTTAAGGAAGGCTAATTTATTAGACTCACTAAGCATTGTTTCACTAAACGAACTCTGAATGGATCTCAGTCATCTTTCATGTGATTTTGCTTCAAATGTCTTACTGAAGTTTAGTTTTAATATTATAGTATAGTATATATATAAATAACACCTAAGATATGATATGCATAATCTTATATGTAAATTTATTTAATTACCAAGAATGTGTAATGTTTATCAATATGTGTCTTTTGGAGTTGAGTTAAGGGATATGTAGTTTATGTATCATTTGCCATAATGATGTAATATGCATATACAAAATAGATGGATTTGTCTTCTCATTTTTATACATTCAGGCTATGATATGAAATTACTCACTCAGACTTCATTTGCCTATGGTGTATAGAATATTGATAAGCGTTAATTATTAGTGATTTTATGCAATATTTTGTGTTCATTTTGTTATTAATTTATTTGATTCTGTTATTAATTTAATTAAGTCTTGATTTTATTTCGTATTAATTATTAGTTTGATTTTATGAAAATTTGGTATGATTTTGTTATTCAATTATGTTTAATTAGAGATTTTGTTTCCTTTTATTATTTATTTTATTGTTTAAATCTATTTTAATTAGAGATTTTGTTATTGATTCTGTTTCAATTAGAGATTTTATTTTATTTATTATTGATTTTTTCTATTTAATGTGTTTTATTGTGGAAAGATAAATTTTTGTTGAAAATTAGGTTAAATCTAAAGGGAGAGAGATTAGAGGCGCTGGAATCGAGGAAAGGAGAAAAAAAAGAGCATAAGTGACTTTTCGTTTAAGCTAAACGCACAGCCTGGGCTAAAACTCACTTAATGTCCATCATGCGTGAAAACCTAAATTGGAGATGTCAATGTTACTGAAGGCCTGACTTACGAAATAACGGCTGCACTTTAACCCAATTCAAGGGGGGCGAAAGTTATAAAAGAGAGTCTAGGTCAAACGTATCTGGGGATCCATCATCTAGCACTCTTTGGAGACTTGGGAGGCAGCCGTTGTGATCAAGATCTCTTCTTTTCTTTTTCTTTGTAATTTCATGGGTACCATGCATAGCTAAGTCTCTTACTCTTGGGATTGGATGTAAATTCTCTTCTTCAAATGCACTCTTAATCTTAGTTTGATTTCATTTAATTCAATACCTCTGTTTTACGTTTCATTTCTACTTTGATTTATTTTAGATTTCTTATTGTGACTGGAAAGCACTTTTCGAAATCAGAACTAAACGTAAATGCACTGCATGTATAAGTTTAGGGATGAATTATAGTGCGGTGACTGTTTATAGCAACTAATCATAATGCTGATTAAATTATTCTTGTAACTAGAGATAGAGGCTAGGTAATTTGGTTTATGAAATTCAATGCTAGAGGAATCAGGTTGAAAAGACTTTTATTTGCACAGATTGGTAATTGGAAGTAATGATATTGAATTAGGTTAAGAGTGTACACGAAGGATAGTATTACTATTCAATCCCAAGACCTTTATTACTATTGATTTTATCACTTTTATTATTAATTGCTTTATTGTTACTTTCTTTAAATTTCCCAAACAAAATCATTATTATTACTTGTTCTTGTTCACCATACATTGATACATATTCAGTTTTCAATCAAATTTCGTTTCCTGTGGATATGATACTCTTCTTACTTATTATATTACTTGTGGACTCAGTACACTTGCTGAAATTCCGCTATCAAGTTTTTGGCACCGTTGCCGGGGAACGGTGAAGAATTGAAAAATTGAATCTTGTATTGATTGTGTTGTGAATTTCTAATCTTTTGTGAGCGTTGAACTTTTGCTAGACAGTGGTTTATGCATTTGAGAAATCAGGTAAAGGAAGAAGAATTTCTTTTTGATCCAGAAATCAACAAGACGCTGAGACAACTTAAGCTAAAGAATAAGCGCGAGCTAAAGAATCGAGCAGTTGAGCAGAGTGGTGGTGCAATCATGGCGGAGGAACCTAATGGCCACGAAAATCAACACCAAGAAGGGTACTGGGTGATTACGCTTTTCAGCAAGGACCCAGACACTTCTCAAGTATTATTGTTCCTAACACTGCTCGAGCGATAGTAATGCAGCCAGCATATTTGACTCTCATAAGCAATACACAATTCATGGGATTGGATCATGAGGACCCCTACACTCATCTATCCACATTTTATGAATTGACGGCTACTATGGGAATCGAAGAGCGGGACAAGGAGGCTGCGTATATGAAGTTGTTCCCATTCTTACTGGTAGAGAAAGCGAAGGATTAGTTGAATTCTCATCCCAATCAAAGTCTGAGAAGATGAAGCGAGGTCGAGGAGAAATTTTTACAGAAATTTTTCCCTTTATGTCGGCTTATCAAAGCCAAGTCAGACATCTCGAATTTTCGCCAGGGGGCAGATGAAGCTTTTTGTACTACATGGGACAGATTCAAGATTATGCTGAGAAGATGCCCTAATCATGGTTTTGAGGAGATTGCACAGTTGAATATCTTCCATAATGGGTTGAAACCAGAGACCAAAATGATTTTAGATGCTGCAGCAGGAGGAACGATGATGGCAGTGGATGTGGAGCAGGCAAAACAGATCATTGATGCATTGGCCTCTACGGATTACCAGGCACAGTATGATAGGCAAAGTGTGCAGAAGAAGGGTGTATTTGAATTAAACACCACTGAGGCAATTTTGGCACAAAATAAAATTCTAACACAGCTGATGGAAGCCTTGACACAACAATGGCCAAACTGCCACAATAGTTGCAGGCTGTTCAAGTTGCACAACCAATGACATACCAGAATCCAATTCTATGTTGTGAATTTTGTGGAGGCAATCACTTAAATGGTAATTGTCTTCAACAGAATGTAGGAGGAGAAGAAGTGTAGTACATGGGAGTTCCAAGAAGGCAAGCTGGTCAGTAGATGAATTACCTGAATAATCCACCTACAGGCTAGAAGAACAATATGAATCAAAATTGGGGCTAGAAGCAAGATGTTGGAAATGTAGGAAGATAACCTATATACCAACAATAGCCGCAACAGCAGTATCCTTCACTGCAAGCTGGAAGATACTCTTGAGAAGTTTATGCAGGCCACTTTGACACATCAGAAGAATCAAGAAGCATCTATGAGGAACTTGGAGACTCAAGTGGGGCAATTGGCTAAGCAGATGGCAGATCAACAGGGAGGACAATTCTCTGCCAATACTCAGACCAATCCAAAAGAACAATGCAAAGCCATCACCATTTGGTGTGGAAAGAAGGTTGGTTCTGATGTGAATGAGGAAGCTAATGAGAATAGAGACGAGCAAAGAAGAAAATCAGCTAAAGCAGAGAATGTAGCTGAAGCTAGTGAAGACAGACCAGTAACTATACAAGCAAATGCGACAGTAGAGACAAGTTCAGACACTGAATCCAGCAAAGCAGGAGAAACACCAGGGGTTGACAGTGGGAAGAAACAGCCTACTGAAGGGCAGAATTGGAGGATGATTAAAGAGGGTATTCCTATTAAGAATGTGCCTTATCCTCATGCACCCTCTAGAAAAGAAGTTCAGAGGCAATTCATCAGATTCACTCAAATCTTGAAGAATTTGCAGATAATATTCCTTTTCCTGAGGCATTACAGCAGATGCCTACCATGCTCGGTTCATGAAGAAACTACTCACCAAGAAGAGGAAATTTCCAGAGGAGGAAATAGTGGAGTTGGAGGCAGGTTGTAGTGCAATTATTCAGAAGGCCATTCCACAAAAATGCTGTGACCCTGGGAGTTTTACATTACCAATCACTATGGGAAATTTCTATGTTGGGAAGGCAATGCTCGATTTAGGTGCTAGCATCAACTTGATTCCCCTATCTATGCTAAGAAGGATTGGAGAGGTAGAGGTCAGGTCTACACGCATGACTTTGCAATTGGCAGACCGATCTATCAAGTGCCCATATGGTATTGTTGAAGATTTGCTGGTTAAAGTGGACAAACTCCTTTTTCAAGTGGATTTCGTCGTGATGGATATTGAGGAGGATGTAGATATTCCTCTAATTTTGGGGAGACCTTTCATGAAGACAACGAAGGTGATCATAGATGTTGATAAGGGAAAGTTGAAGGTGTGTGTTGAGAATGAGGAAGTGAGCTTCAATGTGTTTGAAGCTATGAAGTTCAGGGATGGATTATAGTGCGGTGACTGTTTATAGCAACTAATCTTAATGCTGATTAAATTATTCTAGTAACTAGGGATAGAGGCTAGGTAATTTGGTTTATGAAATTCAATGCTAGAGGAATCAGGTTGAAAAGACTTTTATTTGCATAGATTGGTAATTGGAAGTAATGATATTGAATTAGGTTAAGAGTGTACACGAAGGAGAGTATTACTATTCAATCCCAAGACCTTTATTACAATTGATTTTATCACTTTTATTATTAATTGCTTGATTGTTACTTTCTTTTAATTTCCCAAACAAAATCATTATTATTACTTGTTCTTGTTCACCATACATTGATACATATTCAGTTTTCAATCAAATTCCGTTTCCTGTGGATACGATACTCTTCTTACTTACTATATTACTTGTGGACTCAGTACACTTGCTGAAATTCCGTTATCAAATATTTATATATGTCTCTTATATTATTCAAAGCTATGATTTTCGATTATTGCTGCGTGAATGAATTTTATTTTCAAAATAACACATGAATCGTGTTACGCTGACACAACTTTAATTATGAAAAATACATGAATATGATATCACACTGGCATAACTTTAATCCTAAAATTCATGCAGAACTCATGTCACGTTAACCCGATTTTAATCCTAAAATTCACACAAAAAAAGTCATGTCACGTTAATACAATTTTAATTTGTAAAGTTCACATAGAAGTCGTGCCACACGACTATAGTTTAAAAAATTTAATTGAAATCGTGGATCATTTGCAAAACTTCAATTAAGTTAATTAAATTCGCCAAATTGTTACCCAACTTATGCTCCACATGTGAAATCGTCTTGTTTCACGATTTATTTGTTTATTGTCACCACCATGCCATACCATTTACCCAAATTCATAAAAAAAAAATTCTACACCACTTTCGTAATTAAGTAAAAACTTACTCCTTTTCGTTAATAAGCCGTCATCATTCTCTTAATTGGAAGTGACTTCAAACATAAAGAAATGAAATACATGATACACCACACTTTGTTGTTTGTTCGGTAGAGAGAAATAATCTTTAACAAAAATAAATTGAACATTTAAAATACTCCTTTAATTTCATTCCATTAATTTACAATATATATTAACCATTACTAACTATATCCAATTTTCATGAAATAATACATTATAGTACACTTAAGAATTAATTTAAAACCAATGAAACCTATTAAATAACAAAAAGAATCTATTTCATAGAAGTTTTCTCACTTAAGATACATTGAACATTAAAAGTATACTTTATTTTTGTTGTCTCGATACTGAAATGAAGAGTAGTCATTCGAGTGAGATAATTTTCACTTAAAAGATATTTGATTGCTTGAATGAAGAGTTTTAAGTTAAAAATCCTGCTCTGGTCTTCATATTATTCAAGCAAATAAAATATCATTAAATAAATTAAAATTGAACATAAATTAAATTTAGTTATAACTTGTAAATTATTTCATATATTTTTTAATACAAAAACACAAGTCTTTATGCCTAAAATGTCTAAATATTAACAAAATTAATAATAAAATATGTAGAAAATAAACTTAAGTAATAAAATTTAGGAAATTATGATAGTTGGATGATAAAATATAGAATTAATTCTAAATTTACTAATACATTTTTGCATTTTTTTAATTTTAAAAATTGTATCCTTTAAATACAATAAATATTTATTAATAATAAAATGGTTTTCTATCCACTTTAATTAATTTTTATTATTTAATTATTTGATTTTGGAAAACACATTATATTCATTGGTTTCAATTGCAAAGTTAAAAAGCAAGGAAATTGCATATCGTGTCAAATAAAACGACCTTCAAATTCACACGTGTCTTCCTCTTCCCTGATTCCTGTCTCCTGTCTTTTTTTGGCTGCATGTTCCTATTTTTTTTTTGTGTGTAATTAATGTTTCAATTATAAATCATCACAGCCAAAATATTTTCGAAGTTAAATTTGATTTCTAAATGTTGTGGAACTTTTATTTGTGTAGAAAATTCCATTACACTCAAGAACTGACCAAAGTCACTTTCCTTAATATCAAAAGATATCTTATAAAGAGGAAATTATGATGAAAATATCAAATTCTTAAATTTTAAGTAATTTATATGAGTTTACTTCATTATATTACTTAAAAGTTGAGTTCAATAATAAGTTATTTATATTTTTTTCTTTTTTAACTTATTATGTATTCTGAAAATAAAATTGTGATAAAAATTTTAATACTATTTTAAAATTAGTGATGAATTCTAATAACGTGATCTTAATGTAGTTGAAATAGATACAAATACCAATTAACTTTTAATATATTAAATTAAAGTAATAATATTTTCTACTTGCTCCCCAACAATAGAAAAGTTCAATATCATATTCTTTCAATTTCCCTTTCATCTTCTTTTCAATTTCAGTTTTTTATCATCCTCGTTCTTTTATCAATCACTTATTACGTTTCGTATTTATTTATTCATTAAAAAGTTAGATGAATTGCATTATAAAAAGTCATTAAGTCAGGACACATACACTTACAAATTTTTTACTAATATAATTTTCACGTGTTTTGTCAGTTTTGTATAATATGATTTCCTTCTTAGCTTACCAATCCAACCTTTGACTCTTGACCTTTATTTCATTCAAGATTCTGTTTTCCTTTAATCACAAACACAATCGATGTGGAACCCAATATAATTATTTCAACACACTTTGTAAGTATATAAATGAACCATTATCATGCATTTTCTTTATAGCTAGATCCAAGAAACAATAGAGGGTAGAATTACCATATACCACCATGGTGATGTCGGTTTTGTGGAGCTTCATGTTCCCACCTCCACCTTTTCTGGTGGTTTCTGTGTTGACAGTGATAAGCTTCCTGATACTTCTGAGTGCTTTCAAGTCAGAAATTAGAGGGAAGCATTTGAACTATTCAAAGTTTTGGAATGCTAACCCTTCTTCAGAAAAGCAGATCAAGTTGTCAAGTAAAGCTGGCATGCTTCTCTTGTACACTCCTGCTTTCCTTGCTGGCCTTGCTTCCTTCTGGATCTTTCCTCCTCAAAGTGTGAGGTCCACCATCCTTCAATCTGCTGTTACTCTCCATTTCTTCAAGAGGGTCTTTGAGGTACCACTTTCTTTCTGCTACCATTCATAGAAAAACGCCTAGTATATATGGAAGTAATAGTTAAGCTTTATTGTTTATGTTTTCAAGATTTCAACACCCCTTCACTTATGTCAGAACAGCTGAATCTAGCAGAACAAACAATTGTCAAGATAAACTGTAGAATCTAATACCATAATAGATTCCAATTCAAAACAATTTTCATTATGTTTTCTGTCTATAACTGTTCTGTATGATATCATTTATCATCAAATATGTTATTTTCTCAATCTATATCCTTTTTTTCTGTTCCAACTTTGACTTTTTATCAATCAATCCACCATAGTTTTGGGGTGAACTTCTGAACTGAACTGTAGTATATGAGTATTTTGCAACAATTAATTGATTGAGTCATATACCTGTTCTTTAATTGGATTTCAGCTCAAGTAAGAATGTTGGTTAATGTGTAGGTTCTGCTTATTCACAAATATAGTGGAGGCATGACTCTTGAATCTGCAATCCCCATCAGTCTGAGTTATTTCCTATCAGCTGCAACTATGACCTATTCTCAACACCTTACAAATGGCCTTCCAGAACCACCAAGCAATCTGTTGTATCCTGGAATTGTGATTTTTGTGGTAGGCATTGTTGGCAACTTCTACCACCACTACCTTCTATCCAACTTGAGGGGAAAGGGTGAAAAGGAGTACAAGATTCCAAAGGGTGGCCTTTTTAGGCTTGTGATCTGCCCACATTACCTCTTTGAGATCATTGTGTTTTATGGAATCTTCTTCATTTCTCAGACATTTTATGCATTCTCTTTCGCTATAGGCACTACTTTGTACTTGCTGGCTAGGAGTTACTCCACTAGGAAATGGTATCTTTCCAAGTTTGAAGATTTTCCTAAGAATGTTAAGGCTGTCATTCCATTTGTCTTCTAAATGTTGCAATCAACATATAATTCTACTTGTGTTTGATGAATATTGGAAATTGATTTTGAAGTTGTAGTTTATGTTTACATGTTTTTATTGTGAAAGTAAATTAACAGAAAAACTTAGTACAACGTTTTTTATCTACTACAAAAATATTTTTAAGCTGAAATTTTTAATAATTTTCATTTTTAATATCCTAAACATGGATCTGATACTTCAGACACCGAATCAAACAAGCAATCTTATTCAAAAACAAATTCTGAACACAGAAGATTAATCAGTATCCTAATGTAATTAAGAAAAATTCAAGGTGAAACAAAATATACACTTACATGTGTGACAATTGTTTTTATTGGAACTGCAGCTATCCACATCAAAATTTGGGTGATTTAATCAACTAATTTATTTGACAACTTTGGTTGATAATACAGCTACTTAAGTAAGAGAAGAAGTAGAAAAATGCCTAATTTTAAGACTTCAATTTTTAAAAATTTTCATGTTGACACAATGGAACATCTTCTGCACTGTCACCCATTTCAAATAAAATAAGATATCTCTATATATTCAACCAAGCTTATACCAGATAAAGACACAATAGACTCCAAAAGCCCATACTCATACACATCTATTACTCTCGTTGTAATTTCGATGCAAGGTCTCAAATGGTTAGGGAATTTGATCAATAGAGTAAGAACTACATTTGGACACACCTTGTGCTCCAATTTTGCCAATGAATAGTATTCTTTGCTTTAAAAAAAATGTGACATTGACCTTATACATCAAATAAAGATTATTACTGTTCAAAGTGGCTAGAGTTGTAAAAGGGTATCATTGGGCATTTGGCCATTTATGGTGAAGGATGTAGGAATTTTCTTCATTTCAAAGTTGGATTATTTGGCTAAATTATGCATATGTATAGATTTGTATTGGTCCTCAACATGTTAGTCTAGATCGTATAGATATTGTAATTAAGCTCGTATTAGTCTAATAGTATGATAATAGTATTAAGTTTATTTAGAATTAGCATCGTACTTAATTATTTTGTCTTTGTCAATTTTTCAAAGATATTTTTGGTCACACGTTCGAGATCGACATGGTAATCATTTATAATAAGAAAAAAACTATTTAGAGACTAATTGTTAGTTATCAAATAAAATAGTTGTTAATTGTGATTAAAATAATTACCAAATTAGATTTTGGTTGTTCAATACCTACAAAAATAAAAGTAATGATTAAATTTAGTGACCAATTAAATCAAGATAATTAATATATAATATTAACTATCAAAATTTTAGTGACTTATACTATTAGATTCTAAATTAGTCTTTCATTTAATTACATATATTTAGAATATAATGATACATTTAGAATATAAGATGTAAGTGACAATAATTTTTCTAAGCAGTACATTTTTGTAGTGTTGACCGATCTTTAATTGGATATTAATGTATGTTTTTTTTTACTTTCATACTTTGACTTTATTTTGTTTGTTTATTTATTTCTTCGGTTGCTTTCATATTCGGATATTAATATATGGTTCACGCAAGAATATTATCTTCTTCAAATAACTTGTTTAGATTGGCTCAGTTATTTCATTCCAAGTATCCACCCGTCATCATCACTTAGTGTCATAATTAGATTCTAATTATAATTTTAGAGCAAGACTAACTTGAAATATTTTATGGTCCATCTTGTTTTTATTGCTTCAGTCTTGCTTCCAATAATGACATCAAGTTGTTATCTTGAATTTTCAGTCCTCGTAAAAGATGCATAAGATAACTTCGCATTTTTTTAACAATATCTTTGTAACTAAGCCATTCTTTATTAATTAATTTCTTAAGTGATGTTGGACGTGTTCCGACTACTTGATGCCATGCCTTACAATGCTTCTATCATTATTCTGTCTTCTATTATGGAGAGATTATGATAATTGAATAATTAACTTTGATTAATATTGTTTTGTTTTAAAATAGTAAGGTTGAGGGAGGAAAGCAACCTTTTGACCAGATCCAAAATAAACAAAGAGATTGGGAAAGAAAAATGGGAGAGAGAACAGATAAAGAGATTGAGTTGCGGACAAATATTTATATGAAGGAAGATATGCATCAATCGTCATTAGCCATTGATTCAATATAATGTTGAAGTTTAATATTTATGTATTATGAAAAAGTGTACGTGATGAATAATCCGAAATATTAATGATATCATTTTTAAATAATTGTTGTAAAAGTTACATAATTAAATGATCATCTAACTTTTTTTTTTAATCTTGTTGATGTATGTACTTTTCTTTGTTTCATTATAGAAAGACGGAATCAAGTATTTCTTGCATATTCAATTATAAACAACGACAAAAATTAGGCTCAAATTACATATAAAAAAACATAAAGTTTTTCATGTCGTTAGGATTAATTCTATTTTATTTTGTATAAAAAATTAATGATTAAAAAGAGGGAGGAAGTATTATTTAACTATTTGATAGGATATATGAAATTGAAGAGCAGTTTTATGAGTTTCAAAGATTTGATGGTGGAAGATACAAGTGACGTAATACAAAATTTCATGAAAAGATTCTTTTCTGGTTGAAGGTATGCAAAAATGGTGCTCTTATTGGAGAAGATGGTGCTCCCCTTAAATTTTAGTTTGGTTAATTATCAGTTAATATTTTTGTAAGTGCCTTTTTGTCCATAGGAAGCTTTATGTTTTTAATTCATCATAAATTAGTTGTTTTTTCTTTGTCAATTTAATCATCAAATAAAATAGTTTTGAAATTTGTTAATTCTACAAAGTTAGTTGATTTCACGCTAAAACAACTACAATTTATCATAAAGTGAATGCTTTATAATTAAATTGTATACAAGTAAATTTGTAGGGACCAACTTAAATCAAAAAGGTATTTATAATATTGTTTATAGTTTGTACCAAAAATATATAGCAGTGTTTATTGTCCTATTGACAATTTGGCAGGATTAGATCCCATTCTTCTGGATGACTGTTAATATTTTTTCTCAATCTCGTATATATTTGGTATAAAGATAAACAATAAAAAAAATTGAGAAAAGAGAAAGAGATTCGAAAGGAAAAAAGATTTAAAATCTTTTTAGTAAAATATTATTTTATATCAGACAACACCCCAAATGTATCAAACATGAAAGCACGTTCGAAAGCGATGTTAGAAGCACTGTTTTCAGAATCCAAAGAGGAATAATCTTTAATAGGGATTCTTCATCAGATCTTCAAAGGGAATGAATTTGGAAGCAAGCTTCTATAACAGCAATGATTTTTAGACACTTTATTATTTTAAACACCCTGTCAAAAATTATTGCTATATATTTTAAATTTAGATACATTATCTTTTTCTTTCTATTATTAAGTATTCATTTCTCTAAACAACAACACCCCTTCTCCGTTACTTTCTCTCTTCTTTTTCTTTTAACTATTTTCTTCTACATTCTTTCTAAGTTTCTTTCTTCAATTTCTCTTAAAATCTAATCATACCCACAATGGAGATGATCATATCTTCATTTATCAAATCTCTATCTACTCTGAAAATTTCATATTCTCTTCTTTTTCTTCTTTTTATTGTGATTTTATCATCAATCTTAATAGTTAAGATGTTAAGATAAATGATCCTCTCAACTTGGTTAAACTTATACTAACATTTAAAAATATTTCTATACCTTATTTCAAGTATCTAAGTTTTGAGGGATTTTCTTGCTTAAACTGGAATTTTTCTTAGAATAAGAAATTACAGATAAAGGAAGCTATTTACATTTTTTTTTGTATAATTTTAAGATAGATGATTTGGATGTGAAGATAATGTGATCACAATATTTTCAGTTTTATGCATGGTTGTGTTGTTGAACATGTTTCTAATATTTGAGTTTGAGATTAATTTTGTATAGTTTTATCAGATGAAATTTGTTGTGTGTTCTCATTTTGTGTTAATACTACATTTGAGAGTTGTATTTATTAAATTGATCTAGATTAAAACTTTGAAAATAAGTCTTTGTTATTGCATGAGGTTAATTTTATATATTTTTGCTCAAACAAGTTAATTCCTACTCAAGCGAAAATAGTCCTACAAGTCAACCTTGTTATCAGTTATGCTTTTATCCAAAATAAAAAAAAAAATATACTAAAAAGCAACCGTCTCTACTAAATTTTTGCTCAAACTAAAATATTTTCGTTAAAGTGAGCCCGTTCTCACTTAAGCTAAAATATTCTCACTCAGGCTAAACAAAAAAAAATCTTTCTCTCTTTTATTTTTTTTCTTGTCTATTCAATGAATTGAATTATATATTAATGTTATTTTAAATGTGAAATGAAAATTAAGCTGTATATTTAATTAATTTTATGTTTTTGTTTAAATAAGTTATATTATATGACGAAGATTCATGGAATTTGTATGAATTTATGGTCACATGTACAGAATGATATGTAAATTACTTTTTGATTTGTGTATTAAGTATTAGCGTCTATGTTGTAACATATATCCCCTTGTTTCATTAATGATCCAAGTAATATAAACTAAGATATAAAGTGCTAAGAAATTGATATGAGAGTTCTTACACACTGTGACCATATGTAGATACACATTTTAACTTACTCTTATCCGTTATCTTATATTCTCTTGCAAATCTAAGTCTTGTATTGGATCAAATGCTAATTTCTGGCAGGACATTACTTAATACGAGTCTTCAAGAAGGTGTCATCAATATTCAACTTGTTGAATATCTTTGATTGTACAAATCCATATGTAGTTTACTAGTATCTTACCCGTGCAACGCACGGGATTTAATTGTTGCCATCTTTAAGTTGTAATGTGAAGATGTTTTAGGAAAAATGAAATAGAAATTAGACCCCTATTTATATGAAAACTTAATATTGTTATAACACCTTAAATAAGGGAGATGCAAGCGTGAAATTCCCACATTTGGAGTGTGTACATATCGGAGGTGTGGAATGCCGACGTGTGGCAGTTGTGGGGCCGTCTTTATGTATTTAATGAAATGTTTTTATGTATAAATTAAAATAATTTTGTACTTATAGAAGATATAATTGAAATGTATATACAATTTTCTCATTTATTATATTTTATAATAGTTAAAATATTCTATCAAATTACAAACAGTTTTTTATATTTCAAAACGATCATTGATATGTCTAAAATACCTTTTTTTATTTATAAACTATTAATAATTTTATTTTATTTATTAATTTGTAGAATCAAAATATTTGAAGTTTTTAGTTATTTGTAACATACTTAGTTGATTTAGATTTGTTAAAGTACAAATAAGATTCATTTTTTAATGTTTGAAATCAAAGTGAAATATTTATTATATTTGTTTTTATTTAAAATTGTAATTAATATTTGTTATTTTAATATTTATTATGGCATGAAAGAATGTGATAATGATGCATTTTCTAAATATATTGATGAAGAGATTGATTTGCCTTGAATGCTCCATAATAATAGGTTTTCCCTACTTGTATTGAAATTTTTAGTGGCGAGTTATACAGTTTCCAACGTGAGAAGTGTTGCCGACGTGTTGAGTGCCGACGCGTGGGAGGTGTTGAGTGCCGACGTATCAGAGGTGTGGAGTGCCGACGTATCGAAGGTGTGGAGTGCCGACATGAGGGATGTGTGGAGTGGCGACGTGCGGGATGTGTGGATTGCCGACGTGGGGGATGTGTGTAGTGCCGACGTGTTGGAGGTGTGGATTGCCCAAGTGTGTTAGGTTTGGAGTGGCGACGTGCGGGATGTGTGGATTGCCGACGTGGGGGATGTGTGTAGTGCTGAAGTGTTGGAGTTGTGGAGTGCCGAAGTGTGTTAGGTTTGGAGTGACGACGTGTTTGTGTGTCTTCATTTTAACTGATTATTAATTGATTTTTAATAAAATTAAATTGTAATGATTTCACATAACTCATTCTTTTCTTTTTCCGTCAGTTAAAACTTTTTTAATTTAATTAATATAGCATAAAGGATGGACAGATTCATAATTGTTAAGTCAAGGTTGTCAAACTTAATTGACTGAATTAGATACATGACAGACGAATTAATCATTGCTAATTCATACTTTAGGTAGGTGTTTGTATGTGTTAATTGTCGGTTTGCAGACGTTTTTTCTTTCATTAAAGAATATTGTATACGTATTCATAGTCTTGCGTAAGTGTTTGGTCTTCATTTCATCTTTGCCGACATATTTCTATGCACCTAAACTCAGGATGACGTATTTGGATGTGATAAGTCAAACTTACCTAGCTATTTGAATTAAGTGAAAGTTTTAAGGATGTGTTTATAATTGGTATCTGGCCGTGCGGTTTAAAACTGACTATTAAAACCTGGTCCAAGTTGTCCTGCATATAAAGTGACGTAGTTGTTTTTAATTAAAGTTATTTGGTTAAGTGTTAGTGTCATATTCATAGTATGTATAATTTTAGTTGATAAAAATTTTATTTTTAGTGTTGTTGTCATATTTGATATTTATTAATTATAAGTATAACTGAATCAAGCGCACCATTAATGAAGTAAGACTAATTTATTAAACAACAGTACACCATTTAAGAAAATTGAAATTATTAAACTCAAAATACATAAAATAATAAAAACATATGTTAAAAACGTTTACACTTTGCCGTCATTTTTTTTCCGATCACCATCTTACATTGGACTTTGTGGATCCGAGTACTTGAATCTGCGTTAAGTTTTCGTCTATTGGGGATGATGTTGTTGATGATGATCCTTTTGGAAATGGACCACCATACATGGTCTTTGCAGTGTTACTCTATTGGTATTGCGATTCTTATATCTTCTCTAGGATATATGAGGGGGTAGATTGTTCAACTGCAACCTTCACTTAAAAAGCCAGGTTAGTCATTCAATTAAATAAGAAATTCATAGCTAGCAACATATATATGTGGCATTTGACTCAAACCATTTGAAGAATGCAAGGACAGACAAAAATTTTCTGGAAACGTAAATTTTAAACAAAAATGTAAAAAATACCTATCAGCTGAAGTAGGAGTATTACGACTAAAAGAACACCCTGGTAGCCGGTTTTTGTTGTGTAATGTGTTTCCTAGCAGCTAGTCAAAAAATTACCAGACGGGATTTCTGGAGTGAAAACTAAATGACATAGAAAACACATTTTACAATCAACCTCGACATATTTCCTGGAGATGACATAAGAACCGCAATACAAACATAATAACACTGCAAAAAATATGTATAGTGAACCATTCACAAAAGGAACATCATCAACAACAACATCTACAAAAGACGTAAACTTTACCCAAACTTGATTTTGCTGATCCATATAATGAGGTTAATATAGAGGTTTGAAAATTCAATTTTGAAAATGATTTTTGAAATCCGAATTTTGAATATAACGTTGGAAGTTGGGAATTGAAATGACCTGACCTTCACGAATTAATAGTTTGATTGACATGATGTTTCACATTTTGATGTAGATGATGGACATAACGTTTCACTTATTTAATTGTTTGTTGCATTTATCACAGAAAAACATTTTTGAATCTGGGTATACTGCTTTATTGCACGTGCAAGCTGTATATCACCAGTCATCATCAAAAATATGTTTGATAGTAGCCAGAACAACAAAATTGTTTTCCTGAAAGATTTTGACAAACTTATGAATATCAAATCTGAAGAATATAGTAATGGTCAAATGTGGGGTAAATAAGTCAAACCTCTTTCGAATCTTTTAATCGTTCAATGGTTGCTCTCTCCGTGTTTAGCAGGAACTCATCTTCAGGAGTGTGTTTCGAACTATCACACAACTGACTGAGTCCCTGTGAGGGGGACTCAGAATTTTGACACATCCTACACATGTGAAAATTGTGATTAAATGAAGATGAGCAATTTGTAGTTATTTAACCAAATAATAAAATTATTTTAAAAGATTACCTGTTTTTTAGTTCCTTTGCCTCGTCACAGTTAACATTGAAAACTATTTTAGTACAATCAATACAGTTTTGGAGATAGATCTTGTCTAAAGAAATAAGTAAATAATTTAATTAACGGAAGTTAACAAAAGTAAATATGAATAAAGTATAATTGTACTCTGAATCGAATACCTTGAAAAAGCTTCAGCTTTGCAAATTCAATAGAAATAACAACATTTTGAACCTCCCCAGAAGCTAGGAATGCGTTTAGGTCGTCCACATATTTACCAAATAAAGTGAATTCTATTCGAAACCTATGGCCAAATTTAATTTAATTTAAAAATAAACATACTCAATTGAAAAAAAACAACAAATCATTAATTTATTTTACCCGTCAGCCACCAAGCAAATAACATTCAGCTTTGTAGTTTTTCCGTTTCTTTGGAGCCCTCTTTCGATTCCCACCCTAGTTAAAACTCCCATAACATCTTCAAAATCCAATATATTTTTTTAATATATAAAGTGTGAATGATCTAAGATTATATTTGAAGATAATACAATGACTTACTAACTAAATAGTCTGTGTCCAAAGCAGAAGTCAGTAAGGAGAGAGGTGTGTAATTCAAACTTCTATTAGGAACCAGATTGCTATCAACAGGAATAACCTTTGTTCCAAACTGGAAATTTATTTTGTAAGCATGCTGGGTTGTTCTATAAGATCCACCATTTGGTGCAACACTGAAATTTTGTATAGAATAAACATTGTCCTCAAGAATATCGTTTTGGAACTTGTAAATGAGTGTCCTCCTGATTGAACAATGTATATTATTACCCTGCATAAATTGTTTTGAAATAATTAAAAAAAAGATTAATCAAAGATTTTCAAGATAATAGAGTACAACATCTTACCAATTCGTCTTGAAGTACCAATTCCAATGAAAACGAGAAATTTGTCGGTTAAAATCAGAAACGAACCACAATCATATCACTCTAACAACAATGTGCCAATTTTCCTTTTCAGTAGTAAGGTCTTGTATAAAGCTAGTTTGCTTTCTAACCAAAGCCATTTTTACTTCAGCTTACTTTGAAATCAACAGAGGTGAATATATGTATATATAGGGTCAATAAAGATATTACGATACAATTGATTTAAACAGGCAACAAAATTTCTCATTTTCAACATAACATATAAGGTAATATTTTGTGAACTCTGAAATTTTATGTTGCTTCAAAGAGAAACATGCAATAAACTTTTCTTTTAATTTTTTGACTTCACGTATGAATTTTGTTGCAGAAGATACAGGTTTGATTTTTTCGTGCAGGGCAGTTTAAAGCGAAGTCAACAAATTGACTCTTTGGTGAATATCAGTTCGAAGACAAATTTTGTTGACCAAAACCCCTTTAAGTCTTACATAAAAATGGATACCTGGAAATATGATTTATAGAGGACGCAAAATTATCTTTTACAGTTGTTTTTATTACTTTTTATTTATTTATAAGCAATCTGGTTTATAAGCTTTATTCATGTATGGTGGAAGTAATTATTTTTCTTCAACAAAACGTATCTAATTGTGTGTAGGTTATTTATTTAAAAAAAAATATTAAATTATAATTTTGCCGCTCATTAAATTTACTCTAAAATGTAATGAAATTATAGCGTAATTGATTATAACTGTCATGAAGGCTTCTAACACGTAGGTTTTTATAATGGATAAGTAACACTATATGTATGTATAGGGTGAATAAAGATATGATAGTCAAATTGATTTAAAGAGGCAACACAGGTTTCTTTTTAACGCAAAACCGATTCAACATAACATATAAAGTAATATTTTTTGCACTCTTAATTCTTATGTTGCTTCAAAGAGAAACATGTAATAAACTTTTCTTAAAATCTTTGTACTTCGCATATAAATTTTGGTTTCAGAAGATAAAATTGTGTTTTTTTCGTGCAGTGCAGTCTAAAGCAAGTCAAAAATTTGACTTTTGTGAATATTAAGTTCACGACAAATATTGTTGACCAAAAAAGATTTAAGACATGCTTACATAAAAATGGAAAACTGCAAATATAATATACAGAGCATGCAGACTTATCTTTTACAGTTGTACATAAAACCTTTTTCTTGTTATAAGCAATTTCGTTTATAAGTTTTATTGGTGTATGCTGGAAGTTGTTAATTTTGTTGAAAAAACGTATCTAATTGTGTATAGTTTTTTATTTAAAATAAATTTTATTAAATTAAAAATTTCCAGCTCATACAATTTAATATGAAATATGCAATAAACTTTTCTTTAAATTGTTTGACTTCGCATATGAATTTTACTTGCAGAAGATAAAGTTGTGGTTTTTTCGTGCAGTGCAATCTAAAGCGAAGTCAAAAAAATTTACTCTTTGGTGAATATCAGGTTCACGAGAAATATTGTTGTCCAAAAAATCTTTGAGGCATACTTACATAAAAATGGAAACTTGCAAATATGATTTACAGTTGTACGTCTAACCTTTGTCTTGTTATAAGCAATTTTGTTTATAAGTTTTATTCATCTATGCTGGAACTTAATAATTGGTTCAATAAAACATATCTAATTGTGTATAGATGTTTTATTTTAAATCATGACAGTAAAATAAGATTTTTTATTCAACTATCGCCGACGTGTTTAAAATTTCTAAGTGAGGATTTGTCAAAGTGGTTTTAGTTGATTGAAAATGTAACGTGGTAGAGGTGTTAAAATGCATGTGAACCCTAGTAGAGGTGTATATAAGTCGGCATTGAGGCATGGCCGACGTGTTCCAATTCATTTTCATTATCCCCAATGTGTTTATAATTCCTAAGTTAGGCTAGCCAAATTGTTTTACTGAATTGACACTCTTGTCGAAGTGTTCATACTTGTTAAATTAAGCTTGGGCGAAGTGTAAGTCAATTATTGTCGACGTGTATGAATTCGTTTACACTATGGTCGACTTGTTTTTAGCGTATATGTATGGTTTCACGTATGTCTTTGAGTGCATCACACTTTAGCCGACGTGTTGCCAAGTGTTCAGAAATTATTTATTCATTCAACTATAAACAAATACAAAATAAATATTAACTCTAAACAGTTGTCAATCGGCAACTATGTTACAAATACAAAATAAACACTAACTCTAAACAGTTGTCAATCATCAAGTAAGTTAGAAATACAAAATAAATAATAAACTCTTAACAGTGGTAAATCATCAACTATGTTACTTTGTTGAGGCACCACAATCACATATGTCGAATTTCATGGAAAGCCGAATGTTGAATGGAAAAGATGTTAAGCTCTTCCATTTGCCGAAGCTATATTCGTGGCACATTTGAACTGCTCTCTGGCAAGCATCCAATGTGAAGCGAGGAGAATATATAAGAATTGCAAATGGAAGCCTTCAATTATTCTGGTTTGCCACTCTCGGACTATATAAAAAGTATCCAAAAAAGACATAACAGAACTAAAAAGGAGAAGATATAAAAATAGCAAATGAAAAGAAAAAAAAATCTCGCAGGTGTAGTTTTACTGGGATTTCAACAAAATCATCATCTGATGAAGATGTGATTATAAAATTCCTAAAGCCTACACCCTAAAGCCAACCTATTGTAAGAATGTTGGAGAAGATATAAGAATCGTAATGCATAAAAAAATAAAATTTCAAAGAAGACTCAAACATCAATAAACCATGAACATCATGAATAACATATCCCCTTAAGAAACAGACGTTCAATTTAACCAAACCGTGTAGTTTTGTTAATGCAAGGAAATAAGCTTTTTATAGAGAATTTAAATATAGATACATTTTTTTATAAAAATTTAAAATTTGAATTTGAATTTGAATTTTGAGTAAGTGCTTTACAGTTGGCAGTTGTCCCATCAAAAATCAATCACTGCTGGACTTATTTATTAGTAATAAATGAGCATTTGCCGACGTATTTTAATGCATTGGAACTGTTTTCAGAAACCTATACAAAAATAATATAAATAACAAACATAATAATAAGTAAAGGATATGTATTAAAGGTTTCAAAATATTTCTTTGTACACAACATTTTTTGTGTTGTCTAACACATTTCCATCTTCATCCAAAATAAGTATTTTCAATCCTGTCTTTGTTTTTACCCTTGAAACAACAACATATAGTTGGCCATGTGTGAAAACCGGACGTGGAAGATATAATCCAACTTTGGAAAGTGATTGACCTTGGCTCTTATTGATTGTCATTGCAAAACATAAAGATATTGGGAATTGTCTTCTTTGAAATTTAAAAGGGAACCCAGAATCAGATGGAATCAAATTCATTATCGGGATAAATATCTTCTCACCAATGTTTTTTCCTGTTATCACTGTGCAAGAAATAATGTTCTTGGAAAGATGATTAACTTGCAATCTTGTCCCATTACAAAGACCATTTGCTTTATCAATATTTCTCAAAAGCATGATAGGAACACCAACTTTCAACTTGATCTTATGATTTGGTATTCCAGAACATTTAATATCGTTCAAGAATTTAGAAGTGAACCATTCACTTTGGATGTCATTGTCTTCATCAGATTGGCAAGGTGTATCTGAGCTGAGATACGTTCTTTCTTCACCATCTATTAAAGATAGAATAAAATCATTAACTTCCTCTACTGCTTCAATTGTTGGACATAGTATTGTTGGATCATCAAAAAGTGTTTGACATATGCTATTTAAGAGATTTTGAGGATAGACAAAGTGAACTAATGCTAGCAAAGGTGAGACGCTTTTTTTTACTAACAGATCTTCTGGTATATGTATAACTCCCTCGCCATTTTCATCTAGATTTGTTTCACCATTACCTATTTTCAGAATCCAATCAGCAAATTCTTTGATACTTGTGGCTGTCTGAACACATGTTGTTGTACTTAACCTCATGTTTGTGTTAAGTTTTAAACTTTGCAATTTTTCCATAGATCAGAGTAGTTGATTGTTGACTTCACCACATCATATCTGGATCCTTTTTTGACAGCAGGCAAGATTTGCCTAAAATCGCCTCCCAAAACAACAACTTTTCCTCCAAATGGTTTTTTACTGTTTTCTTCATTTTGAGATTTCATAATATCTCTCAAAGTTCTGTCAAATGCTTCGAAACATAATTTATTCATCATTGGTGCTTCATCCCATATAATCAATTTGGTTTCGATCAATAACCTTGCACGAAGACTTCCCTGAGGTATGTTGCAAGTTGATTACTCATTTATTAATATAGGTATACAAAACCTAGAATGTGCTGTCTTTCCTCCTGGAAGTAGCAAAGAAGCAATCCCACTTGAAGCTACATTTAAAACTAGCATTCCCTTAGACCTCAAAGCACATGAAAATGTTCTCCAAATAAACGTTTTTACAGTACCACCATAGCCATACACAAAAAAAAAACCTCCTTCTTGTAAAAGTACTGCTGACATGATCTCTTTATAGACCTTCAATTGGTCACAATTAAGATCTTGTAACAATGACGAATGTTGTCTTCCCATATCTTCTTTATTATAGCTTAGCTCATCCACAATAAAATTGTTTTGAAACAATGACGAATTCGACATATCAGGTTATGGAAGAGAAACAAATTCTTTTAATGATCTACCATTGGACACCAATAACATTTCAATCTCTATAAGACAGAGTTCTTGCAGTTGAGGATCCGCAATTTGAAGCCCTACAAAAAAAAATATAAACACTAAATAATATTATTATATTCGTAAAAGTGCTAAATATAGTACCTGGAAAGTTATTTTGTTTCCTTTTATGGTGTAAGATTCCATCTGAAAGTAACTTCCATGTAGCATTCCAGACGACATCAGGTTTTGACATTGTATTCATCACCAATAATGAAACAAATAACCTTCTAACTTGATTTCCAGAAGCTAATTCGCTAGCTTTTATGATTGCATCAATGAACTCTTTATCATCTACCAATAGCCCCAAAGCATAGCAAGCCTGTTCATATGTCTAATAAATTTTTCCATTTACTGTTTTTATGCTATTACAATCAGTACAACCCTTCTGAATTGCCAATAATATGCGCATGTAATACAATTCGCCAGATCCAAGAGGAACATATGTCACTCTATCAATCATGTAGCCATGCTTCCTTGGTTTCCATACTCTTTGTTGAGGCATTCAGACAAACATGTTTGGAAATTCAGAATATGTCAAAGTTTTACCCTCCAATAAATTTTGTTGGCCTCAAACCAAGCTAAAAACATTGTTTTGGAAGTTTGTCCTTTTTGTAATACAACATCAACCTGGTTGTCGTCTTGAAACAAAATTGATTGTTGACGCGGCAGGTGGAATGTTAATCTTTGCATAGGCGGCCATTTATGGTGTATGTCGAAACCAAATATTCGCCAAACTGCCTCACATGGCGACAAGTATCTGCAATCATAGTAGTTTTTCATTTCGTCCACAATAGTTGTGTCACTACTTTCTGCAGAATTGCTAGAAATTTGAATTGTAGCTCTATCAGGACCTTTGTTGACATATTTAAACAAATACTTTATTGAATTTGACTTGTTGCAATACTCTGTATTGACATGTGCTTGATACCTCATCAAAAGGACTGGACTATAAGGAACAACACTTCTATTGTCTAATTTAATTCCATTTTTCTCCACAACTACACCATGATCACGACGTCTATAAGAAGGATATCCATCATTAATGGTAGTCGAAGATGTGAATTTCTTAGGAAAAAATTTCGAACATCTACCTTCTTTCATGCAAGGTGACTTGAATCTAGCTGCTCCACATGGACCGTGAATCATATAACTTGAAACAGCTTTGAAAATTTTGGGATATATATCTGCATGTGGTAATTCAGCAGAGATAACTCTATTAATATCGCTTGAAGTTTGCAATTTATTTTCGCCATTCAACCACAATAATATATGAGCATGGGGCAGACCTCGCTTTTGGAATTCGACAGTTTACATTCCTAATATACAATGATAGATCAGTAACGAATATTAATATAAAATATTTAAATAAATTAGAATAATTTAAATTAAAAAAATAAATACTTGCCCTAGTATTGCCAAATAAGTTATTCTTCTTGAAATCAGTCATCATCTGATCGAGCTTCATTTTGAACACTCTACAAACAGTATCAGGTCTATCTGAAGCACTTAAACCTTTTGGCCTCAGGAAATCTCGGATTTCACTCCAATTAGCATTACATGTAATAGTTATAAACAAATCAGGATATCTAAATTTCTTGCAAACAGCCACAACATCTTGACAGTTGTTGAACATGTGCCTCATACCACCAGTAAATGAAGCAGGTAGAACTACATGTCTACCAATCAAGGAAGGATCAGTCTCTCCTATGTTAACTGCTTCTTGCAAACCACAAAGCAATTCGGATCGTATTAATTTCTGATTTGCTCTTATGAATGACAAACGTTGGGACTCAATCATTGTGTAACAATCAACCACAAATTGCTGCAATAACCTACGTGCATTGACAATGTTACCAAACTCAAGATCTCTTTGTTGGATTCTAAATGCAATGAATTCCCTTAAAGAAACTCGTATTCTCTTCCGAATTTGACCATTATTGTGACACTCTCTTATCGGAATGTTCTCTTGGTGTCCATCTTCTCCGTATGGAAATATCAGAGGATATTGGAGTGGAATAAAAGAAGTGTGGGTTTCATGTAGTCTTGTCAATTCTCCTGAACACTTTTTGACAATGATGTCTCTTCCGGGCTCCATATTACTCAAATCATCAATTGCTAAAGCTGCTATCTCATCAACTGAAGGTATGTTATACACTCTAGGATCTTTCCATCTATTTATAAACAATCTCAACGTAAAGTCAGATTTTGGAAAACCATGTGACAAATCTCTAACCCTTATGAATGACTTTGCAAGCGAATTGTGTTCATCAATCATATTTATTAGATCAGCAACCAATGATTTGTCAAAAACTGATTGTTCTATATTCGACCTAAAATTAAAAAATAAATAAATGTTAAAAGTAAAATCTAAATCATTTTAATAGGAAAACAATCAAACTACATACCCAAAATGATAAATTGTATTAGTGGTCTCGTTTTCTGTATCATAGATATACAGTTGAGCAAACTTAGGACTTGATCCATTTTCTGGCAATAAACTTCCTATGCGGTGATAATTTTGTCCATTAAGAATAAATTGCGGAGGTCTAGATCCATTATTGATTGAACAGTCTATTTTACCTCCAATAGAAGTAAAAGCGAACATGCTGTTGTAACTTCTAATGTTTTGTAAGAAGTTTCTGCTTCGATGATCGTCACCACTAAGTAAATTTGTAAGTAATTGTGGAGGTTTTTGTAATAATGGTAGTTGTACCTTTCCCTGTCCGCAACATATAGAGAATTCTTCTTTATTTCCTCTTTTTGATTTATCAGCTCTCTCTTCATACCACAACTCAACATAACAGTATTGGCATTCCATGCAAGGTTGACCAATATCAATAATTTCTAAATTTAATGAGCATTAATAATAAAAAATGTGTCTGTAATATATTCATAAAGAATTATTGTTCAATAATGAAGACCAAATGTAAATATAAAAAGGAATAAAGCCTTAACCTTGAGATTCAGCTCTGCAATAAAGCTTATTGTTAAAATCAATATGAATTGGTAAGGCTTGTTCATAATCTAATATCTTGGAAGAATAATTCATATTAGAATTTGAATAAGACATATGTAGAACTTCAGAAGATTGAGATGACTCCGTTGTTTTTTATTTTGTGGGGGACATTATATAAGTTGAACCTGATAAAGATAATTTTAAACGTAAATATTAATCAATTGTTTATGAAGAAAAAAATAATTGTAGTTATAAAAACAATTACATATATGAAACTGACCTTCGTTTTGTTTTTTATTAATTGTGTTTCCCTTTTCCGTTCGATTAACAACATTCGCGATATTGACAACGTCAAATTTTTCAGAGCAATTCATTTGTGTACATTCTACAAATGATTTAATAATATTTGTACCTAAGCAATAAATATGGCAGATATGAAATTAGTTAGGTAATAATGTAGTACGGTAAACAATGGTGTATGGTGAACAAATTAATAGCTGACTGAAATATATATGATATTCTAAATTACCATCATATTGTTGCTTTCGAAATCCTTTCCCAGCATCTAATGTGTTTGTTTGCAATGAATATTTAATATTGTTCTCCTTGCCGACACAAAATGATGGTTTATGTTGATAACATGAGAAGGTTTTTTGTGTTGATTGAACAGTCAATACACTAAAATTACCTGCGAAACAATATCGTTTGACATAAGCCATGGTAGATAACTATGTACATATATTATATTCTATTATGATTAATTTTGACAATTTTGATTAATTTGGACCATACTCTGAGAAACATTGGTGACAGTACTTTGGTTGATAACGCTTCTTTCTGAATCTTGATTATTTTATGGAAGAAGTAATTTAATTTCAGGGATATTGTTACTGTAATTTCTAGGAACGATAATTGTATTTAAAAGCAAAGTGATGACTGACCACAAATGACTTCACCAAATGGCGTCCTGTTTGGAATACTATTGGGTTTGTTTTGAGAGACAATAAGCTTCCATTTTCTTCCTGCATTTGAACAATCCTTATCAAAGTTATCTGAAATAATATTTCCAAACAGGTAAAGTAATTTAAAAAAACAATATTGATTGCCTAAAGCATAAATTTCCATAAACGATAGTCATATACTATGAATGTTACCCTCAATTGGTTTGACAACTTCCCTTTCATGTCCATTACTTTGGTTGACCTCATTGTCACCTGAAGCAAAAAACTCTATACAATGACAATCAATATATTGGTAAATGAAACATTCTTAGAAGAAACTACAAAAATGATGCAAATGAAGTACAGAGATATAGCTTTCTACATCCTGGCTTTTTTTTTATTGGAAGACTTATCGGCGATGATCATTCTCCTTCTTCTTCTTGCAATTTTGTAATCATTTGAATCCATATGCATATCCATATCCATATGAATAACAATTTGAAATTCTGTTTGAGCTTGTTCTGATGATAGAGATGAAGATGATAAAATAAAATGAAGATGCAGAAGTGTTAACAAAAAGAACTTATACTAAATATAAAAGGTCAACTATTGCGTTTTTGGTGAATATCAGTTTTTGACAAAGACATCGATCAGAAAAATTTTAATGCAGAATAAAGTAAAAAGGAATATCTGTGGCTGGAAACAAAATTTTCAGAACAAATACAGTATTGTCTTTCACGCAAAAGAAAATCCACGTACCATATAAGGTAGTATTTGCAGCGCCCAAATCTATTAAGTTATTAAAAAAATAAAGATACAATCAACATTTTGATATAATTTTTTATTTGGCATATGTAATTGGTTGCAGAAGATGGAACTGTGTATCATTACTGCAATCCAATGTTGAGAAAAAGTATAACAATTGCCGTTTCGGTGAATATCACGTTGACTAACAAAACTAAGGATATAAAAAATCTGTAATGTATAATTAGGTCAAAATTGGATACCTGAGTTTTCCAATCAAATTTGTACAAGCCCCAGTGTTCTCTTTTGACGTAAAAATAATGCTATGTACAAGTTTTGTATTGGTGTATGAAATTTTGTCGAAATCGTTTACGATTGTGGGACGTTCGTCTAGTCTACTATGGACAGAAAGCTAAATTAGCTCTTCTTCCATTTAACTTTATAAACCACAGTTGTCCAAGTTGTTTCTATCCATTCAAAATGAACAAAAAGAATTATTACGTGAACAAGATTTATAATTTCGTCTTAAATATTATGCATACCTTATTATTTTGTTAATATAAATTACGTACATTATATGAAAATTTCTGTATAAATTATTTTTAGGGAAGTTTTTTAAAAAAAATAATTCATACTGATATTAAGGATTAAGTGAAGTTTGGTCAAGGTAGTTGGATGCACGGGAAATTTGACCTAAGTGTTAAGATGAATTGATAATTTGGCAAAGGTGTTTTTAATGTTTAAGCGAACGTTGGCCAAGGTGTTTTGAATGGAAACGTGTTTAGTAGCAATAAAGAAAGCATAGCCTAGGTGTTTGAATGCTATGAAATTATGCCAGAAGTATATAAAAGTCGTCGGTCAAGGTAGTATAAGGTGTTCGAATGCGTTAAAAGTCTCATCGATGTTTTCATAAGAGCTAAGTAAAGGATGGCTGACGTGTTACAATTCATTAAAACTCTGACAGAGGTATTTATATGACCTAATTTGACCTTCCCCGACGTGATAAAATTGTTTGAAACTCTGGCTAAGTTTTGTACGAACGCTAAGTAACGGTTGGCAAAGGTAATTTAATGCATTGAAATTCCAGCCGATGTTTTTCTAATTGATAAGTGAAGGATGCCCTACGTGTTATAAGTGCTCTTAAAGTTTGGCCGAGTTTTTGGGAAGCATTATAAATATGGCAGAGGTGTTTATACAGCTAACTGTAACTTGGCCGTGTTTAAATCCATACAAAGTATGGTCTAGGACTTTGTAATTGCTAAGTGAAACTTAGCCGACGTGTTTTAGTGCTCATTACGGTTGTTAAAGTTGTTTAGTGTTACACTTTAGTGTTTAAAACTGCTAAGTTGTCAGCGCATTAATGACAGGTTTTGTCAAATTGAAAAAACATTAATGAGGGGTTTTGGTTAATAATTATAATTCAGACCTCTCATCTCCCAATAAACGGCTTTGGTTGATGCACAAAATTCTCTGAAATGCTGAAATGATAGGACGTACTTGACTGACGTGTCCGCCTTTAATTGCTTCACAAATTGTTGAATGGGCACTATGAATACAAATTTTATACTCAAAACGTTGCGTTTTTAGTTTAACTTTCTAATGAGACTTTTGAGTTTTACAATAGGTTACGAAAGCTTGAAACCTTCACACTCAAAACTCAAAGAAATAATACTGGCGAATATCTACAATCTTCCTGACACTCTTGCCTCCATTTTTGTCTGATCTCTTTAATTTGGTAAGTTCTTGCTTCATGTCTTCTTTTTGTGATTCTGTTTCTGCTGAGAGTTCTGATGGTAGAACGATGGTTGCTATTGAGGTGCAACCCATAGGATATTATTCTGCTACAGACATTAAGTTAGGGGTGGAGAAGGGTAAGGCCATTCCGAAACCCTTAAAGAATAAGACTATTGTGAAACCCAAAAAGCATAAGGCTATGAATCAGTCGGGGGATGAGAGACCAAGAAAGAAACCTAAGAAAAGAGTGAACTACCCTCCTCCTTCAGACAATAAATACAAATGGGTAAGCGCGAATGTCGAGCGATTTGCCTCTATGTTTACAAATGATTATCTTCGACAGGTTGTGAGCATCTCCGATGTTTGCCCACCGGAATTCATGCCTTTCGTAGAACTGAGTGGTAGTAACCAGTTTGAGAGGGTTTACATGTCGCCACCTGTGAACGGTGACGACTATACTTATGTATATGACTACATGGTCAGAGACTTTGCCATTCAGTTCCCTCTGTAGCCTTTTGAATACCATATCTTGAAGGAAATGCAAACAGCCCCTAGCCAACTTCATCCGAACACATGGGCGCTTTTGAAGGCGTTCCAAATACTTTGTAAGTATTTGAGTATACAGCCAATTGTAAATAAGTTTATTTTTTTTTTCCAAATGAAATACGGGAAGTCGATTGGTTGGATTTCTTTATCACCTGCAAGTACTCATCTAAAATTGTTTACCCTGTACAAAGATTCCTTCAAGGAATTTAAAAATACATTCTTTAAAGTAAAAACTACCAACAATGATCCCTTAAAGCGTATACTGTTCAATCAGAACAATGCGCCTAGATTTCCTCTTTATTGGATCATCCCTAAGAAATTCAAATCTAGGCAGGAATATCAGCGTACGGCCGAGGAAAAGGTGGACATACAATGTCTAATTGATTTTAGAAATTCATACGGGTCCCCGTTACCGACAAAAGAGTTGATGGATTCGGTTGAAGCCGAGGACCCTGTAGAGTACTTGAATGGTGAGCTGCGTGTGGTCATGTGACTGATTTCATGTTTGTCATTGTGTAACAGATAAATTTGTTTTTGCAAAACTCATGGGAAAGTGGAATCGAAGGGCGCTGATAGCTAAAGCTGACAATTCCGACGAGGATAAAGACCAACCAGGAAGGGGTAAAAAAAGGAAGATGGTGGTGTACTCGGATGATGACAATCACTCTCGAAAATAGTTGGAACAGTCGTCCTCAAAGAGGGGCAAATCATGCGAAGCTGGCCACTCGAATATGCAGAATCCTGAACCAATGAGAGCTTCAGAGCATGACAAAGTTTCAACAAAAATAGTTGAATCGTCGGTTGGGAAGAGGGCGAACTCAAACCCAGAACAGGAGTTCCAAATTGAGCACAACAATCCTACGCCAGTGTTACCTTCTGAAATCCAACTCGACAATGAACCTCAACAATCTACAGCTAATCCATCTTACTCTCGGTCTCGAAACAACTCTTTGTGTACCGTTGCACCTTCTCACCAATCTTCGATCAGCACCAGGCCTCCAGTTGAGGTACCAAAGTTGCCTAATCTGCCAGGCCTATTCTACTTTGATCCAGGATCTCTCTGTAGGATAGACCACGTTGGGATCTGCAAACCGAAGGACAACTCACTCTGGGAACTTAACATGGATCCAGAGTTGGTGAGGTCGCGATTAGGTAGTTCAGAATTTCCATCAACTTATGATAAAGAGTTGCTAGATTCTGTGGGGAATCAGGGCATGTTGACTTCTCTTTTTGCGATTTTGGGTCGGTCAATGGCAGTTATAGCAAGACTCATGGATTCTACTGTCGAAATAAACGTCTTAAGTACATTGAAGGATGAAATTAAAGCACTGCGGCAGGATAAAAAGGAATTGTCAAATACACTAAATATGAAACTAGTGGAAATAAGGAATTTCCAATCTGCTATTGAGAGGGAGGAGACGGTGGTGGAGGAAGCTCGAGAAAAATTGAATGATGTAAATGATTTTTATAGGGCTGAACATGATAAATTTGAGCAGCAAGCATCTGTGCAGCTGAAGTTAGTCGAGGATAAGTTGAAACTGGTTGAGGCTGACTTGGAAGAGGTGAAAAAAAGAGCTCAAACTTTAGAGGAAATGTTAAAGGCTGAGAAGAAAGAAGCCAAAGCGTGCAAGGAAGAAGCCAAAACTTGCAAGGAAGAGGCCCAAGTTGCGAGGGAAGAGGCCAAGGCTGCAAAGGAAGGAGCTGACGCTGCTGAGATAAGAGTTAAAAATGCAGAGGATGACGTCAGTAAAATCAAAGAAGCTTGGGGCAAAAGGGAAGCAGAGCTGAAGTCCAAAATTGGCGAATTAGTTAACATTGGCATCGAGGCGTTCGAAGATGGATTTGAGAGGGCCCTTCGTCAATTCCAACTTCATCACCCTACTGTTGATTGCTTAATTTTTGACATGGACAAAGATGTGGTAGAAGGAAAGATGGTGGAGAACGATGTTTGAAGTTTTATTTGAAATTTGATACTTGAATACTTGAATGATGTGCTTTGATTTGGAAATTTGAACTTTTTTAATTGGCTTTTGCTTGTTTCGAACTATGTTAATTCCGTTCGATATAAATTTGTGTTCTCTAAATAAGGTTATTAGATGTTTATTGCATTATCCTTAATCTGGCTTTACACGTTTAAGAATGTGTCCTAATTGTGTTGTTTAATTAGTGAAGCTTGGCAGACGTACTTGTATTATTCAAACTGTACACGATGTTTTTATAAGTCATAATTGAAGCTTTGCAGATGTCGTTTAATACATTCAAACTGTGGCGGATTTATTTATTAGTGCTAATTGATGATTGGCCGACGTGTTCCAAATAATTCAAAATCTCTCCGAGGTGTTTATTAGTGCTAATTGGGGATAGACCGAGGTGTTTCAATGAATTACAACTATAGACAGAAGTGTTACCTTGTTTTCAAACTATGGCCGACGTCTTCGAATGCTTTGAAACTATGGCATGACGTGTTTCAATTTATTGAAATAGTATTTATAGCACATTGGTTATGAACTTGCAAATAAAATATTTACAAAAACAATTTAGACAGACAACTAATCACAATGGCAGATACATTCACTGCTTGAAATGTGGAACATTAATTTTCTTCTAATAATCCAAATATCAAATACACTGTTACTTGAGCTTCATAAGAGTTGTAGATAGAAAGTGAAATTGAAAATAAACTAAAATCTGCCTTTAACAAATTAGGCAACCAAGTTTTTTGGGTTGGTTACATAATAAGTTCTTGAAATCCGCATTTGGTAATCTCTTTGTGCCGGTAATATGAAATCCACTGCTGCTTGTGCTTCATAACAGTGATAGATGGAGAGTAAATTTAAAAATAAATTCTTGTTAAGGTTTGGTTAGTGGATATATGGAAGAAATATGGAGACTCAACTGGAAAAAATTGGTGCTGATTGTTGGTTAGGTGATAAATGGAAGAAATAAGGAGAGTGAATTGGAAAAAAATTGGTGCTGAGGTTTGGTTGGTTGATAAATGGAAGAAATTTACAGAAATTTGCAGAACTTAAAAAAGAATGGGTAAGAGGAATACCCCAAAGACAGGAAAATTCTGCAATCCGTAAGATGAAGAAAATAAAGAAGGGAAAATCAAAGGAAACATTTGTGGAGAAGATATAAGAATCGCAAGGCCAAAATAGTACGACTCACATAAACGCAATATCATGAAATAAACTTAACCCAAATCATTGCGTTTGCTATTACACAGAATGAAGGTTTTATAGAAATTTTTGATTTTTAAAATTAGAAATTTCAATACGTGGTTCACAGATTACCACCTGTCACAGACGTAAGCTTCCACGATTTCATAATTTGGGATTGACACACTGTTGCTGAATTTGTTCGTAAATTATACCAGAGAGTCACGTGCACACTGTTTCAGCTTGTACTACCTGACAAACATAAAGTATGTAATTGAATATTCAGCATTGAAATTTGAATACGTGTTCGAAATGTTAATAGTGGTCACATACGTTATAAGTAACGATTAGATGCTTTGTGATTGAAAGGTCTGCTGCTAAGATTCTTTGTAAATTATGCTTAATTCAAAAGTTAAATAATACAATAACTGGTATGTGTATGTTCGCCGAAGTTTTTTTAATTCGTAACCGGTGTTCCAATGCATTCAACGTCTACCCTAAGTGTTTATAAGTCCTAAATAAGTATTGGCCAACGTGTTCAAATAAATTAGAACAGTTGTCGACGTGTTCATATGTGGTATGTGAATGTTTGCCGAAGTGTTTTTAATTAGTAACTGGTGTTCCAATGCATTCAAAGTATACCCTAGGTGGCTATAACTAATAAATGATGCTTGGCCGACGTGTTCAAATTCATTATAACAGTTGTCGACGTGTTCATATGTGGCATGTGAATGTTCGCCGAAGTGTTTTTAATTCGTAACTGGTGTTCCAATGCATTCAACGTCTACCCTAGGTGTTTATAACTCCTAAATAAGTATTGGCCAACGTGTTCAAATGAATTAGAACAGTTGTGAACGTGTTCAGATGTGGTATGTCAATGTTTGCCGAAGTGTTTTTAATTAGTAACTGGTGTTCCAATGCATTCAAAGTATACCCTAGGTGCTTGTAACTCATAAATGACGCTTGGCCGACGTGTTCTAATGAATTAGAGCAGTTGCCGACGTGTTCTCATTTAGTACGTGAATGTTGGCCGACGTGTTCTAATGCATTATAATAGTTGACGACGTGTTCATATATGATATGTGAATGTTAGCTGAAGTGTTTTTAATTAGTAACTGGTGTTCCAATGCATTCAAAGTATACCCTAGGTGCTTATAACTCGTAAATAAGGCTTGGCCGATGTGTTCAATTGAATTAGAACAGTTGTCGACGTGTTCATATGTCGTAGTTGAATGTTCGCCAAAGTGTTTTTAATTCGTAACTGGTGTTCCAATTCATTCAAAGTCTACCCTAGGTGTTTATAACTCCTAAATAAGGCTTGGCCGACGTGTTTCAATGCATTATAACAGTTGCCGACGTGTTCATATGTGGTAGGTGAATGTTTGCCGAAGTGTTTATAATTCGTAACTGGTCTTCCAATGCATTCACAGTATACCCTAGGTGTTTATAACTCCTAAATAAGGCTTAGCCGACGTGTTCCAATGCATTATAACAGTTGCCGACGTGTTCATATGTGCCATGTGAATGTTCGCTGAAGTGTTTATAATTCGTAACTGGTGTTCCAATGCTTTAAAAGTATACCCTTGGTGCTTGTAACTCATAAATGACGCTTGGCCGACGTGTTCTAATGAATTAGAACAGTTGCCGACGTGTTCTCATTTAGTACGTGAATGTTGGCCAACGTGTTCTAAGGCATTATAATAGTTGACGACGTGTTCATATGTGGTATATGAATGTTAGCCAAAGTGTTTTTAATTAGTAACTGGTGTTCCAATGCATTCAAACTATACCCTAGGTGCTTATAACTCCTAAATAAGGCTTGGCCGACGTGTTCAATTGAATTAGAACAGTTGCCGACGTGTTCATATGTCGTAGTTGAATGTTCACCGAAGTGTTTTTAATTCGTAACTGGTGTTCCAATGCATTCAAAGTCTACCCTAGGTGTTTATAACTCCTAAATAAGGCTTGGCCGACGTGTTCCAATGCATTATAACAGTTCCCGACGTGTTCATATGTGGTAGGTGAATGTTTGCCGAAGTGTTTATAATTCGTAACTGGTCTTCCAATGCATTCACAGTATACCCTAGGTGTTTATAACTCCTAAATAAGGCTTGGCCAACGTGTTCAAATAAATTAGAACAGTTGTTGACGTGTTCATATGTGGTATGTGAATGTTTGCCGAAGTGTTTTCAATTAGTAACTGGTGTTCCAATGCATTCAAAGTATAGCCTAGGTGCTTATAACTCCTAAATAAGGCTTAGCCGACGTGTTCCAATGCATTATAACAGTTGCGGACGTGTTCATATGTGCCATGTGAATGTTCGCTGAAGTGTTTATAATTCGTAACTGGTGTTCCAATGCATTCAAAGTATACCCTAGGTGCTTGTAACTCATAAATGACGCTTGGCCGACGTGTTCTACTGAATTAGAGCAGTTACCGACATGTTCTCATTTAGTACGTGAATGTTGGCCGACGTGTTCTAATGCATTATAATAGTTGACGACGTGTTCATATGTGGTATGTGAATGTTAGCCGAAGTGTTTTTAATTAGTAACTGGTGTTCCAATGCGTTCAAAGTATACCCTAGGTGCTTATAACTCCTAAATAAGGCTTGGCCGACGTGTTCAATTGAATTAGAACAGTTGCCGACGTGTTCATATGTCGTAGTTGAATGTTCACCGAAGTGTTTTTAATTCGTAACTGGTGTTCCAATGCATTCAAAGTCTACCCTAGGTGTTTATAACTCCTAAATAAGGCTTGGCCGACGTGTTCCAATGCATTATAACAGTTCCCGACGTGTTCATATGTGGTAGGTGAATGTTTGCCGAAGTGTTTATAATTCGTAACTGGTCTTCCAATGCATTCACAGTATACCCTAGTTGTTTATAACTCCTAAATAAGGCTTGGCCGACGTGTTCAATTGAATTAGAACAGTTGCGGACGTGTTCATATGTCGTAGTTGAATGTTCGCCAAAGTGTTTTTAATTCGTAACTGGTGTTCCAATGCATTCAACGTCTACCCTAGGTGCTTGTAACTCATAAATGACGCTTGGTCGATGTGTTGAAATGAATTAGAACGGTTGCCGACGTGTTCTCATTTAGTACGTGAATGTTGGCCGACGTTTTCCAATGCATTATAACAGTTGACGACGTGTTCATATGTGATATGTGAATGTTCGCCGAAGTGTTTTTAATTCGTAACTGGTGTTCCAATGCATTCAACGTCCACCCTAGGTGCTTATAACTCATAAATGACGCTTGGCCGACGTGGTCCAATGCATTATAACAGTTGTCGACGTGTTCATATGCGGTATGTGAATGTTTGCCGAAGTGTTTATAATTCGTAACTGGTCTTCTAATGCATTCACAGTATACCCTAGGTGTTTATAACTCCTAAATAAGGCTTGGCCGACGTTTTCGAATGCCTTATAACAGTTGCCGACGAGTTCTCATTTAGTACGTGAATGTTGGCAGACGTGTTTTTAATTCGTAACTGGTGTTCCAATGTATTCAACGTCTACCCTAGGTGCTTATAACTCATAAATGACGCTTAGCCGACGTGTTCCAATGCATTATAACAGTTGCCGATGTGTTCATATGTGGTATGTGAATGTTTGCCGAAGTGTTTTTAATTCGTAACTGGTCTTCCAATGCAGTCACAGCATACCGTAGGTGTTTATAACTCATAAATAAGGCTTAGTCGACGTGTTCCAATGTATTATAACAGTTGCTGACGTGTTCATATGTGGTATGTGAATTTTTGCCAAAGTGTTTATCATTCGTAACTGGTCTTCCAATGCATTCACAGTATACCCTAGGTGTTTATAATTCCTAAATAAGGCTTGGCCGACGTGTTCAAATGCGTTATAACAGTTGCTAACGTGTTCTCATTTACTACGTGAATGTTGGCAGACGTGTTCCCGTCCATTCCAACTATCACCGAAGTGTTTATAATTCGTAACTGGTCTTTCAATGCAATCAAAATCTACCATAGGTGTTTATAACTCCTAAATAAGGCTTGGCTGACGTGTTCAAATCAATTAGAACAGTTGCCGACGTGTTCATATGTGGTATGTGATTGTTTGTCGAAGTGCTTTTAATTAGTAACTGGTGTTCCAATGCATTCAATGTCTACCCTAGGTGTTTATAACTCCTGAATAAGTATTGCCCAACGTGTTCAAATCAATTAGAACAGTTGTCGACGTGTTCATATGTGGTATGTGAATGTTTGCCGAAGTGTTTTTAATTAGTAACTGGTGTTCCAATGCATTCAAAGTATACCCTAGGTGCTTATAACTCATAAATGACGCTTGGCCGACGTGTTCCAATGCATTATAACAGTTGCCGACGTGTTCATATGTAGTATGTGAATGTTTGCCGAAGTGTTTTTAATTCGTAACTGGTCTTCCAATGCATTCACAGTATACCGTAGGTGTTTATAACTCTTAAATAAGGCTTAGCCGACGTGTTCCAATGCATTATAACAGTTGTCGACGTGTTCATATGTGGTATGTGAATGTTTACTGAAGTGTTTATAATTCGTAACTGGTCTTCCAATGCATTCACAGTATACCCTAGGTGTTTATAACTCCTAAATAAGGCTTGGCCGACGTGTTCAAATGCATTATAACAATTGCCGACGTGTTCTCATTAAGTACGTAAATGTTGGCATACGTGTTTTTAATTCGTAACTGGTGTTCCAATGCATTCAATGTCTACCCTAGGCGCTTATAACTCATAAATGACGCTTGACCAACGTGTTCCAATGCACTATAACAGTTGCCGACGTGTTCATATGTGGTATGTGAATGTTTACCGAAGTGTTTTTAATTCGTAACTGGTCTTCCAATGCAGTCACAGTATACCGTAGGTGTTTATAACTCCTAAATAAGGCTTATCCAACGTGTTCCAATGCATTATAACAGTTGTCGACGTGTTCATATGTGGTATGTGAATGTTTGCCAAAGTGTTTATAATTCGAACTGGTCTTCCAATGCATTCACAGTATATCCTAGGTGTTTATAACTCCTAAATAAGTCTTGGCCGACGTGTTCAAATGCATTATAACAGTTGCCGAAGTGTTCTCATTTACTACATGAATGTTGGCAGACGTGTTCCCGTCCATTCCAACTATCGCCGAAGTGTTTATAATTCGTAACTGGTCTTTCAATGCAATCAAAGTCTACTGTAGGTGTTGATAACTCCTAAATAAGGCTTGGCCGACGTGTTCAAATCAATTAGAACAGTTGCCGACGTGTTCATATGTAGTATGTGATTGTTTGCCGAAGTGTTTTTAATTAGTAACTGGTGTTCCAATGCATTCAACGTCTACCCTAGGTGTTTATAACTCCTAAATAAGTATTGGCCAACGTGTTCAAATCAATTAAAACAGTTGTCGACGTGTTCATATGTGGTATGTGAATGTTTGACAATGCATTCAAAGTCTACCGTAGGTGTTTATAACTCGTAAATGAGGCTTGGCCGACAACTGGAAATGCATTGGAAAAGTTGCCGACGTCTTTATAATTCTTAAGTGCTGTTTGAATGCATTCTAAGTGAGGGTTGGCCAAGGTGCTCTAATGAATGTATAACTAACGCGAAGGTGTTTATAATTCCAACTATCTGCTATTTGAATGCATTCGAACTCACGGTTAGCAAACGTGTGTATATGTGGTATGTAAATGTTGAAATGAATTCAATTTGTCGGTGCATTAATAAGGGGATTTATGAATTTGCGAGAACATTAATGAGGGGTTTTCCTTTATAATCATGATGTTGACCTCTCGTTTACCAAGAAACGGCGATGATAGTTAATCAAATTATCTGGAAAAGTGAAATGACAGCATATAAGTGATTTACGTGGCATGTCTTAATTCGTTTACAAAGAATGGCGTGGCCCTACCAGACCATATTTTTGACTAAAGAAACTACATTTGGAGTTTTGCTTTCTAAGGTATACTCGCTCCGTTCAAAGAAAGCAGACTCCCACGGATTTCCGATCGTGTCGTGCTGTCTTACTTGCCTGCTATTTTGATGCAAATGCTCAATTGGTAACTCCGATCTTGATTCCATGTCTTTTATTTCAGTTTCTGATTCTTTATGTAGTGCTATGCAACCCATACAGCCAAACTCCATTTCCTATCCCATTCAAAGAAAACCCTTAAAGCGAAAGCGTCAACATCATTATTGGGATGACCCACCGCGAAAGAACCCCCATAAAAAACTGAAATACCCTTCTCCTGCAGACCCGGATTACGTTTGGGTAAGCGGGGAGATTGACCAGTATAAGTCTAGGTGTACAAATATGTATCTGAGAGAGGCGTCGAAGAAGTACCATATTTGCCCTTGCGAAGTCTTCTCTTTCATAGGCCTCAGCGGAGCTAAACATTTCGAGAGAGTGTACATGTCCCCTGCCCTAGATGGGGATGACTATACATTTTTTTATGAGTATATGGTTACACAATTTAGCATTCAGTTTCCTCTTTCTACTTTTGAATGTGAAGTGTTGACTGAAATGCAGACCACCCCTAGCCAACTTGCTCCAAACACATGGGGGTTTTTGCAGGCATTCCAAATCGTTTATAAATATTTCAATATAGAGCCGACTAAGAATAAGTTCATGTTTTTTTATCAAATGAAATACGGTGAGTCCATTGGGTGGATTTCTTTGTCTCCTGCTAGTTCGCGTTTGAAACTATTTCCCTGTACAAAAATTCTTTTAATACATTCAAGGATGCTTTCTTTAAAGTAAAAGCTAGAAAAAGTGATCTCTCGAACCACATACTCTTTGATGAGAACTATGTCCCCAGCTTTCCTCTTTATTGGGTCATACCGACGAAGTTCAAATCTCGGACGGCCAATCAACTAACAGCACAGGAAAAGCTCGACATACAATTTCTAATTGATTTCATGATTTCGTACGACAAACCCTTACCCACGAAAGACCTGATGGATTCAATTGACGCGAAGGAACCTGATCAGTACTTGAAAGGTCAGTAACAATGTGGTGCTGTAAGTTGTTTAATGTTTCTCATGATTTAAGAGTTTACTTTTTTTTTTTTTTTTTGCAGAAGTGATGGGTTATTGGAATCCCAACGTCCTCCGTGTTGCAACTCCTTCTGTCGTCCCCAACGAAGAACAACAGGAAAATCCTAATGATAACGAGATATCAAAAATGCTAGAAGAGTCATGCTCAATCAGTGACAATGCATGGCAACCACCAGATAGCAATATGGTGCAGCAGAACAATCCTAAATCCATAGTGCCTTCTGTTGATGAGGAGGACGATATATCAAAACTGCTGGAGGACTCAAGCTCAAACACTGACAACACATGGCAACCACAAGACACGACTACACAGCAGAACAATCCTCAACCCATAGTGCCTTATGTTGATGAAGAGGACGACATATCAAAACTGCTGGAGGATTCGTCCTCCAATAGGGGAAACTCATGCCCACCATAGCAAGCATTTGCAGTTGATCTATCTTCCTCAACCACTCCAAATATAGTTGAGTACAACAATTCTGTCCCAGAGATAAATTCCAAAATGCAAACCAAGACTCAACCTCAAGTATCTGCAATTGCTCTATCGTCCTCAGCCACTCCCAACAACTCTTCGTTGAACAAACCCACGTCTCACCAATCTTCGTACAGCTTGAGGCCTCCAGTGGAGGAAATAAAGTTGCCTAATCTGGAAGGAGTATTCTACTTTGGCGAAGGACCTCTCTCTCGTGTAGACCACGTAGCGAACTGCAAAGTCAATGACAATTCACTATGGCAAATTAACATGGACAGAGAGCTTGTGAGGTTAACATTGTGTACTTCGGACTTTCCATCTAATTCCGATAAAGAGATGCTAGATTATGTGGGATATCATGGCATGTTGAAATCTGTTTTTGCCATTTTGGGTCGTGCAATTCCATTGTCCGCGAGACTCATGCATTGGAGCAACGAAATACAGTCGTTGGAGAATGAGGTCGAAGTACTAAAACAGGAGCAGCAAAATGTTTCAAACAGATTCGATATGGAAGATTTGGAAATAAGGTGGTTGCGTACGAAATTGAAGCGGGAGAAGGATATGCTGGACCTAGTTCACGAAAAGATTGAGGACTTTGACGGTCAATATAGGGCTGAATTAAAAAGATTGCAAAAGCTTGAATGCGACAAATTGAAGGCTGTCGAAGAAAAGTTGAAAGAGGTTGAGGCTGAATTGGAAGCCACCAATAAAAGAACCCAATCTGCTGAGCAAATGCTTGATGCTGCGAAGAAAGAGGCGGAAGTTGCGAAGGAAGAAGCCAAGACCTCAAAGGAAGTGGCCACAATTGCGAAGGAAGAGGCCAGGGCATTCAAGGTATTGGTTGATGGTGCTATAGTAAGAGCTAAGAATGCAGAGGATGAACTATGTTTGGTCAAAACAGGGAAGGAAAAAAGGGAAGCAGAACTGATATCCGAACTTGGAGAATACAGTAACATAGGCAAAGAGGCGTTCGAAGACGGATTTGAGAGGGTCGTTCGACAATTCAAACATCATCACGTGAGTATTAATCTTTCTATTTTTGACATGCATAAATAATTGTAACTTTGTTAATTTGGTTGTGAACAAACTTTTCGATATTGAATTTTTGTTTTCAATGAATTGAAGTTCTTGGCGACGTCTTTGTTAAATGTTAAGAGATGAGTTTCGAAGTTTTTTTGGTGTATGGAAGGTGTGACGCAATAGGATAGAAGTGGCAATGTATGGTTGGCCGACGTGTTGGAATGAATTGAAGTTCTTGGCGACGTCTTTGTTAAATGTTAAGGGATGAGTTTCGAAGTTTTTTTGGTGTATCGAACGTATGTCGCAGTAGGATAGAAGTGGCAATGTATGGTTGGCCGACATGTTGGAATGAATTGAAATTCTTAGCGACGTCTTTGTTAAATGTTAAGGGATGAGTTTCGAAGTTTTTTTGGTGTATGGAACGTGTGACGCTGTAGGATAGAAGTGGCAATGTATGGTTCGCCGACGTGTTCGAATGAATTGAAGTTCTTGGCGACGTCTTTGTTAAATGTTAAGGGATGAGTTTCGAAGTTGTTTGGTTGTATGGAACGTGTGACGCAGTAGGATAGAAGTGGCAATGTATGGTTGGCCGACGTGTTGGAATGAATTGAAGTTCTTAGCGACGTCTTTGTTAAATGTTAAGGGATGAGTTTCGAAGTTTTTTTGGTGTATGGAACGTGTGACGCAGTAGGATAGAAGTGGCAATGTATGGTTGGTCGACGTGTTGGAATGAATTGAAGTTCTTGGCGACGTCTTTGTTAAATGTTAGGGGATGAGTTTCGAAGTTTTTTTGGTGTATGGAACGTGTGCCGCAATAGGATAGAAGTGGCAGCGTATGGTTGTCCGACGTGTTGGAATGAATTGAAGTTCTTGGCGACGTCTTTGTTAAATGTTAAGGGATGAGTTTCGAAGTTTTTTGGGGGTATGGAACGTGTGACGCAGTACGATAGAAGTGGCAATGTATGGTTGGCCGACATGTTGGAATGAATTGAAGTTCTTGGCGACGTCTTTGTTAAATGTTAAGGGATGAGTTTCGAAGTTGTTTGGTTATATCGAATGTGTGACGTTTAAGCATGTATTTAACAAATAGAAACATTTAACATATACAAAGAAACAATATCACAACTGTATATCTATCATCTACCATAACAAACATCTATTTGTTGGAAGTGAACCCTAAACCCTAAACCCATGGAGACTGAACTCTAGATGTATCACAATTCTTGACGCTTCAAGACTTTTTCACAAGTTTGTTGCTTCCATCTGTTTAGCTATCTGTCTTGCAAAGTTAAAGCACACTGGCTTGACCTCCTCGGACTCTTATTGCATAACTACAAACCTGCAACAATATACAGGAAATTAACAAATATGTAGGATTTTCATTTCGCTTCAAATACAAAGAAACATATAACGAACATAATATCCATCTTCCAGACTTTTCCACAAGTTTGTTGCTTTGCATTCGTTACACCGTCGCGAGGTGGCTTTCCCTTCGTTAAACCATCGCGAGGTGGGTTAAAACACACCGGAAGAACGTCCTCCGTCTCATACTGCAAGTTCCAGATTGCAATAACTTCAAACTTGCTACAATATAGACCAAATTAATCGACATAAAAAATGTTAACAAATATTTACGACGACCATTAGCATTTGAATAATACTCTGCATATGTGAAAGAACTTCCATTTGGAGTTAGTTACTGGAGAAGATATAAGAATCGAAATAACGATCGCAAAAATTAACCAACATGATGTGATGTACCAAAAATGATGGTCATGAACAACATAAAAGGTAAATATGCGAGACAAAGATAGATGACAGCGTGTCGAAGATAGAGGCGTAGATGTTTTGGTCATCCACCGAATGATGTATTTATAGACGAAGATAGAGGCAGGCGTTTTAATGATAACATTTGAAATTTAAAATTTGAAATTTGAATTTTGAACACGTTTGGGCGCTTGCCAGATGTCACATATTTGAGCTTCCACGATTTCATTGTTTGTTTTCTACACGTGTGTTGCTTTCCTTTTATGGTAATATTTGTTTTGGTTTATTTTTTTTGGAATTTCAATAATTTGACACGTGTTAAAAGTTCCACTTGTGCTACCTACAATTGTTATAGTTATAGATATCGTTGTTGTAAATTAGTATTTGAAGAAGATTGAATAGTTGTGATTTATTGATTAAAATATCTTCTTTTGTATACTTTTTTTATGTTTATATGTCTTGCTTGTATTGTGAACTTTGATCACTGCACTATGTATATGAACAAATATAAATACATGTGCAGAAATAGTATCTAAAAGAGAAAAGAGTTTTTTAGTTTTGACTTTCAATTTGTAAATATTTGTATGCATGCACGCATGTATGTATGGTATGTGTATTGTGTATGTGTGTATACATATGGTATTTAATGGAATGTTACATTTATGGTATAGTAACAATTTGTCTTTAGGATGACCTAAAGATAATGAGTTTATCTTGAAGATATTTGTTTTGTCTATTTGAAAAACATAACTATGAATTGAATGTTTGATAGTAGTTTTTCAAGATCATGTTTATTATTTGTGTTAAATAATTATTATGAATGAAGATAAAAGTATTAAAAAAAGAAATAATCTTGGTAAAATGGTAAGAGTGTACACTCATAACTAAATGAAGATGATTTTTTATCTTAATTCTGAAAATTAGAAAAATACATTTTAAAAGTATATTTTCTGTTATGAGTAATTTGATGTTGAAGACATGTTTGATTCTAGTGTAATATGTTTCATTATATTAATTAAGTTGTTCGTAGATTTTGAAGTTATCTTTTCAGTTAATACTTTTGCATAGTTGGTGTAGTATTTTTATATGGTACAAGTGTTTCGATGTTGTTGATGAATATAAATTGAGTGAATTTGAGATGCTTACTCTTTTAAAGGATCTCAATATCATTTTTGAGATGAATTAACTCTATTATTTGTAATTTTTTAGTTGGTGGTGGTGAATAAAAATGGTATCTTCAAATCAAAAGAATATATATCAAATTACATATTGAGGTTTAAAGAGTTATAAGTTAAAATTAGTTGTTTCAGAGATCAATATTGAGAGTTAAATAAGCAATATATTGAGAGTTAAATAAGCAATATGTTGACAACATAGAAATTTACACAAGTGTTTCTAGAAAAAGTATTAAGATTTCCTTTTCTAGAAAAAGTATTAAGATTACTTTCCAAGATAGAAATAAAGTTTCGTTTAATCAGGTGTTTGGCGTGAAACTAGTGTCAATGACACCTTATAACACGACTCCAGCCGAACAGTAAAGCTTTCAATAAAAAATTTAAAAAACAACTTCCTTTTAACCTTCCCTCCTGCTTTCAAATATGATTTACTTATGAATCAAAATTTAAAAATTTGTAAAATACGATAGGAACTACATCATTTTGATAAAAAAAGAAAAATCAAACAAGAAAAACACTGCTCAAACATAATGGGGAACTTGTATCCTATATATACCATCACATCACCCCCTAAGCACCTCACAAAATTAGGAACTTGTATTCTTAGATATGCTGTTACATCAAATCCTAAGCAACTTATAGCATCTAACCAGTAATGTATAACAAGTATGGATGGACCAGTTCCAATAATTAATAGGAATCAACACCCTTATAGACATGGGTACAAACATCTCTGGGAAGCTCAACTTCAAGATTACTACTATTAGTCAAACCCTCACAAAAGAGACTTTTGACAGAAATGAATGAAATATTATACTCAGCTAAACACTGTTTCCACTACTAAAAAAGGGAAAAATCCTAATAAAAATATAACTATGCAATGAATAGAAGATAAAAAAGAATATACTTAAACTCAAAAAGACAAAAAACTATACACTCCCACAAGGTAAAGTGCACAACTTTGCTAGATGTAGAAAAAACCACTGCAAAGGATTTGCATGGTCCTCCACCACTGGAGATGGAGTTGGTAGTGGTAGCTCTGGTGGTAGATGGCGGTGAAACGCATCAACTGCAGCTGTGACACCGTCTTCATTCTCAATCAACTTTGCAATTGCCATTGCTTGTGATTTTACCTGAAGATTTTGCATCCATTAGTACAAAGACTTTGTAAACCAATAGTATTATATCAGAGTTATAGAAAACAACTGTAAATTACATGTCCTTTAATGTTCATGCTTCCCCAACTACGCTTTTCAGGCTTGCTTGTTATCAAGTCTTTTAAGAATTTTGATACATGCTATTACATTCAACAATATATGAAAACATATACACAAGCTCATTTCTGTACAAACAGGGTATGCATAGCCATCAATTAACTAGGCCAATCAAATTGTCAAGTTCCAAAATTACATCAGAGGAAGGGCATTGATTGATCAATCAAATTGAAGGGGGGATTAGGAGTAGATTTCCTTTGTTAATGAGTTTTTCCATATTTAAATTCAAATATTATTAACATATTTTTTGATTAGGAGGGTTGCACATTGCATTACCTCTGGCTGGAGCATGAATTTTATGGCATTTGTTAAATTTTCAAGACTAAGCTGAGATATAGGAATTGGGGTAGGTCCCAGCCCTTTCTGATAAATTCTGTCTCCCCAAAAGAACTGATCTCCAAAGAATGGAACAATGGTTGTTGGGCACTGCAAGTTATGGTATTGACATTAGTAAAAAAGAAGAATGAGAAAATAAAGTAAATATTAATTTCCTTTACAATTGATCAGTGAAACAATTAAAACAAAATTCTAAGACATTAATACAGATCCTTGAATTGATGACAAGAAAAACACTTCTTTTGTGACACAATTGAACTGAACATTACCCCAGCCTTTAGTCCTGTAGCCGTTGTTCCAGCACCACCATGATGTACCTGCATTTTTGTGCCAAAATATCCTCAGTCGATTTATTTATTTTGTGATCAGATATGTAAGTGCATACTTCCTAAGTGGGATCTCAATATTAAGAAAGAACCATATCCAAAAGACTGGGAGACTAAAGCATTTTTTTTTCTTTTCAAAATAAGACACAAGTAAATATAAATCGAAACTTACCAAAGCAGAACATTGGGGAAACAACCAGTCATGAGGGCATTCCTCTAACACGAAAACATTGTCGGGAACTTCTGCCACTGCTACAAGGAAAAGATAATTCAAGTGAATCTAATAATTATCTATAAAGAATAACATTTGTTCATATATATATATATATATATATGTACATCTCCCTATTAGATAATATTATGTGTATATATGTGTGTGTGTGTATATATATATATATTAAGTGTATCTTTAAGCTAGTGTAATATTTATATATTTATATATTTATATATCTTTGTTGTGTCTTGAATCTTCAGACTCTTTATTAGAGCTAATATCTGAAATTTTATTCCTTCTTTTTCATGTGTCTACATTCTTTGTTTTATTGTTATTAGGGTATCTAGAACTTAATTTCTGATTGAGAATTGTTATAGCACTATGAAACCTTAGTTGATATTTTTTCTTTTTCTTAAGCCAGTTCGTGACCTTGTTTGTGATCCGACCCAGTTTGTGCACTTTTTCTGCCACCCCAATTCTGTTGCGACCTGTTGTCTTCTGCTATACATAGCTACCCTCACCTCACTTCTCCAATTTTGTTTCTGCTTTGGTTTGGTACAAGGACTCTCTGCATTCTACTAGTGTAGTTTATGTTGCAGAACAATTTCAAAAGTTTCTTAGTTGGTCACATGCCATGTCTCCTTAGAAGGTTTTTCTTCTTCTAATTCGTGAGGTATGTCTCCTTCCTTACGGATTCTTGATTTTGGTACCTCACATCATATGTCATACAATCCTTTGTGTACTTAAATTCTGTCCCACATCCATCTTTATGACTGCTGATGGCTCTTCAGTGCCATTGGTGGGTACTGAATTTGTTTCCACTTCAATTTTCACTAAATTTTTGGGTGAAGTTGATCTTACTGCAGTCCATGTTATTAACCGAGTTCCATCTTCTCTTATTTCAAGTATGTCTCCCTTTCAAAAGTTGTATGGTTGTGTTCCTGATTATTCTTTGTAGAAATATTTTTATCTACTTGCTTTGTTCTTCATCCACAAATAGGATGTAGTAAATTGTCCTCTCACTTTACGATCCTACCAACCACAAACTCTATGTTTGTCGTCATGTTGTTTTCCTTGAGCACATTCCATTCTATTCACTTTCTTTTGACTACCACAACCCTACAAGGAATAATCTCATTTCTATTGATCCTTTTTCCAAAATTAATGATGATGCTGTAAATAATCTTGAAATTGAGAATTGCAGGAATGATATTAGTACTACTACAGGTCAAGATGTCCCCACAACTTCCTAAGCACCTCCTATGATTGTTGATCCTCCAACCTCCTCGTTAATCACCAGATTTTCTTTATTTTTTTATTCTTCTTCCTTTGCTTCCTTCTTAACCACAATTCATCGTTTGTCCGAGACTTCTCAAGAGTTTGTCCTTGATTCACTTTCACAACAAACTATGCAAAAGGAACTTTCTGATTTATATAAGACGACTACTTGGAACTTAATATCTCTTCCGCCGGGAAAACCAGCCATTGGCTCTCAGTGGGTCTATAAAATTAAAACAAAGTCTGATTGGGTCTGTTGAGAGTTACAAAACTCATTTAGTCGCTAAAATATCTCTTAGAAATATGGTCTAGACTATGCAAAAACCTTTACCTCAGTTGCTAAGATTACTATCATCCATACTCTTATTGTTGTTGTCTCTCTTCGTCAATGAAATGTTTTTCCAATGGATGTTAAAAATGCTTTCTCAAATGGTGATCTGGGAGAGGAGGTATACATAATACCTCCTATTGGTGTTTCTCATAATACAGGGGAGGCGTGTAAGTTAAGAGAGACTTTTTACGATCTCAAAGAAGCTCCCCAAGATTGGTTTGAGAAGTTCTATATAGTTATTGGATCTCTTGGATTTTGTTTTAGTGATTATAACTTTGTTTTGTTTCTAAAGACTACTTCTCATGGTCATATTATTCTCTCTTTATATATTGAAGACATGATAATCACTAAGATGATATAGATTAGATTTTAGAGTTAAAATTGTTGTTGGCAAAACAATCTAAAATGAAGAATTTGGGTCCTCTTCGTTATTTCCTTGGGATTGAAGTTGCATATTCTTCTAAAGCTTATTTTCTCTTTCAATCTAATTATAATGTCATTATTTTAATGCAGACATGTCTTTCTAATACTCGCACATCTAACGTCCCCCTATGTTGGAAAATCCCACATTGCGTGTCTCAAGTCTTGGAATGCGTATATATATCTGGGAACATCACTTAAAGCCAATTGAGTTTAGGATGAAATCTAACATCATATTAAAGCCTATTAGAGTGTAGAAAACTAAGGAAAAGTAAATGGAAAAGAAGAACCCTGTGCTAGTGTAAAACATATGCATTACAGTCTTACACACATAGGGAAAGACATTTACAAATCAAATGATTATTTGGAACAAAAGGAAACAAATGGTGATGGAATGAAATTGAAGTAAAATACTTACAATCGCCTAGATTCCCCCAGCCCCGGTCAATAATTCCCCGTTGTCCTGTATCCTTCAGTGCCTCCACTATAACATCAGTAGTTCTTTTAGGATCATCAAGAGGCTAATAAAGTGAAACACAATATTTTCATTAGAGAACTACGGAATTTCATTCTAAAAATTTGATAATGGTACATGTACAAAGGTAAAAAATGTGAAGTTTTCTAGCTTTAGTGTATACCTGAAACTGTTAACGGTGACAAGATAAATACTTAAACTGATTCTATTGCATAAATGCCCATCAACTCTAATATTAATATACCAAATCAGCCAATAGTTCACATACAATACTAATTTGACAGGTTGTAAATTTCCAGAAGTTTGGATACTTTTACCTAGCTTCCAGTTTTTAGCAGCTCTGAAGCTGGTAAACTGAAACAAAAGGTGTTCTACAATATGTACCTATAAATTCTTTCATGCAAAATCTCCATCTCATCCACAACACAAATCTTATATTTTAAATTTAGTTGTATCCTTGTGTTTGAGTCCGTTGTATCCGTGCTTCTTAGTCCATTGCTTTATTTTCATTTGAAGAAAGATTTGACCTCCCATGATAGATATTAAAACCTTATGAGTGGTAGTAATGTCCTTAATATCCAAACACAAAAGGACTAAACAGAAAAAAAAAAGAAAAAAAAATTGTTCTTATAAAGAGAATATCTACAAGTGAAATTATCATACCATGCTCCCAAACCCAAAATATAAAGGTTTTGGTCCTTTTTGAATCCATCGGACAAAATCTTCCGGTGGGTGATACTTTGAACCAAGGTTCAAGAAACAATAACCAACGACATCAACTAAGGGGCCCCAGTCTGCAAATTTTTAAATGACATTAGTACAGAGAACACACACAAGACAGAAAGTAAAAGTGTAAAAGCTGTTCATATAACATACTAAGGATTTCAAGACAGGTATTATGGAAAAATATTATCTAGAAACTGTGTACTGGACTCAACGTCATAATATGATCGAAACTGTAGTGTCAGATTGTCCTCAGTTCCATGATAAAACTTTATGTAATAATGCGAAAAAAAAAATTAACCAATTATTAATTACAACAGATAACTTAAATATCCACTATTCAAATTATCCATCTTTAAGCCACTCCCAAGTCAGAATTACTCAAGGACTGATGCTACTCTTGATTGTAACAACTTATGGTTTATCTCATACTTCAATAACTTTGACAACAAAAAGATTATTCATTAAAAAAATACAAAAGAATAAAATCAAAAGATTATGCTACTTTCTTGGAAAAAAAATCATGCTACTGTTTTGTAGCATTCCATACCATTTGGTTTTGCAACAACATGAGGACTCCACATATAGCCTGTTGGTAAATGAGTTATTGATCCACTGTACATACTGAAGTATGCAATAGGAGCAAGCTTCAATTTTCTTGTCCTGAAGTCATTGATAAGTCCTCGTATTCCCCACCATATTAGTACATCCACAATTAGATATGACAACTGGATAAGGCAAGGACATATTGAAACGGGTTTATAGGTAAATTAGTCCTGCAATTTATTCACAAAATTAATTGAATTCACAGCAGAAAATAATTTCGGCAAAGGAAATACCCAATAACCAGCACTTTGAGGAACACGTGCCAAAGGATGTGAAAACTCATATGTTGGCCTGCCTATTGAAAAATTTATATGTAAGAAGCTAACTAAGAATTTTGAAATAATTATAAAAATAAGATTTTAAAAAAATAGCATTAGCTTTTCAAACCATGTTTAAAACTTTGGTTTTATCCAATGCTAATAGCAACTTGAAAAGTCCATCTTTCCTTTATAATGTTTGAATACATGATTAGATGATAGATTATAATAACTTTACACTAAGATTATATGAAAATTAAACCCTCAACCAGTCACAAAATTGGGGCCAATTTTAGTTAGAAAGAGAAGGATGAAACTTGAGAGGTTCAATCCCTCATGCTCCCTTCACTCTTTCAAAATGGAAACTTCACTTAGGAGATGTGTATTTTCAGTGACTGGTATTTTAATGATGACCTGGCCTTCAATAGTTGCAATTAAAGATAAACAGATTCCCATTTTTATTGAGTTCTATATTCTTTGATCTATGTATCAAAGCAAAGTACATCATTTCAAGGGGATCCATTTTGTAGTCCTTGAAAGATAATGCAGTTAGGAAATTATTTGATAGGAAAATGTTGCATTTACCTGAATATTTCAAACACCATTATTCCTGCTTTACTTTCTTAGAAGGTTTGTGTACTGTTTTAAATTTTAATATTTTAAGTTAAAAATCAGGAAGTACACTTCTATCTTTTTACCAATTTTATATTTTTTTTCCGTATTTACAGTGATATAATGTAAAGTTTTTACTCAAAGGTTATAAACAATTTAAACTCACGTCCAAGGCATAGTGAAGAAGATGTGAAGGGGCACCCCAAGGGCTTCAGCAATGTGTGTATGTCCTGCAAGCCACAACATATGTTAATTCTATCTATTTTATTCAAAAACTCCTGCACCAGATCGATTTACAAAAAAGAGCTGTGAAACAAACAAACAAGCATACTCTTGTAAAATGAAAAGAATCTTTCGCTAGGGGGAAAATATAGTGCAATTCAATTACTCTCAAGAATTTGAGAAAAATAATAGCATCCTTTTTCACACTTTTAAAAAGATTGCCCCTGAATTTCATAATTTAATCTTGGCAGTCACTAAGTCTCGAAGGCTCCTTTTTTCCTTAGGAAGAATAGGTCCACTAAACAATTAATGCTAGTATTAATTGGAGTAAAATACATAAGGAATAAATTGAAAGATAAATGAATAGTAATCAAGGTATGCAATAAAGAAATACACAATGCAATAATCTGCTGGGTTCTAACCACTAACCACATGCAGTAGGATTGGCTATAATTGCCTGAGCTCTGAAAGGAACACCAGTTTCCAAATCAGGTTCTATGCATGCTGGAAGAAGAGAATCAATAATAGCCTTCAGCTGCTTTCTTTGGATAGATATTTCGGTTGGACCAGATGGGATTATACCTTTATTCCTCACCATATCTATTACAGAAGTAACTCAATTAGCATACTTCAAAAACCAACTCTCCTAAAAGTTTAAAATATTATGTGAAGGATTATGATTGACTTGTATCTAAGATGAACCCTCATATGAAAGCGCTTTGTGCTTAAACCCATATTTTAAGATAGTATTAGAAACTGTCCTAGATCCATTAATAGTGTCACCTACCATAGTATACATGCACCAAGCCTGGTAGTCCTAGGCGTCAGCTAAAAGGTCTAGGCATGATTAGAACAAAGCACATACTGAAAATGAAAATTATTGGATATTAAGGGCAGCATTAAAAAGGAACCTCTTACATCTTGCTAAAGCACGAGGATCACCACCCAACGGATAGAAATCAACACCAGCACTCTTTACAAATGTATCAAAATCAGCATGTGTTGCCAGCCTAACACGATGACCATAGTCCTGCAAAAAAGTCAGAATTCCGGAAGGTTTTGATATAAAATCATTAACAGTGATTGGAAAATCATGATTTTAATCTCTCAAATAAGACCAGTATCACAAATCTAATGACAGTAACTAGGGGAATATACTTGCATCACAACAAAGGGAAAATGAATATAACTGAATTAAATACTTGGGTAATATGCCATGCCTTTTTGTTGCATTAACAACAGAGCCACTGACATTTCATTGAAAGATACAGACAGATGAGAAATCAAGATCTATAAGTAACACTATATTATAATATTATTAACTAAACATACCCGCTGAAGACATGTAGAGTACAAAATGTCAAAAAGAAGTTAAAGCTCTTGGGAAGGAAGATAACAATCAAGTGGCAGTAAAAATGTTTGAAATTCAAAGCTGTAGGAATATATGAAAATATTCAAAATCTTGATCATATTTTAGAATATACTAAATTATCCTCTAGAATTAGCTTTCCTATCTCCTCATTATTTCTTAGAATTGGTACATATTTCCTTATCTCATGATTTACTTCCTATTTAGTTAGGTTTATGAATCGTATAAAATAAGGACTAGTGTTTTTGGTTTTGTGAAGAACATACCATCACAGCAAATCAAGTCAATATCAAACTCATATTGTTTGTCTTTGTTCTCTCCCTTTGTACCTAAAAGGCTAAAACATAATTTCAACAAATGTCATTGATCTCTCAAGTCTGATATGCAGCATAAATGTTTATATACAAAAATAATTCTTGTATATTTGCATTGCTTGTGGTACAGGAGAAAGATATTAGGAATAAGATTAAAAGGCAAAGCCTGTTTTGGGGCTGTACACTGTAACTCCAACACAAAGAAAAAGGAGATAACCTAAGCCTTGGAGCTACTATAGACATTGCATAAAATATTTTAATTTTCTGAGTACGGCAGCTGACGGGGAACAAAAACTGCTTGAAGGACACAACAGCATCCAGATAGCAAAAACGTTCGGAGAACCTAACAACTATCCGAGAGCAAAAATTCTTAGATGACACAATGATTACCAACAAGCAAAAATGCTCAAAGGAAACAATGTCTACTAGAGAGCCAGAATGCTCAGAGGACAAGGCGGGTTGTTGGAGTTGTTCATCATATGACAAGACCATGGTAATGGAGGCGATCACTGGCTACAAAAAGCCTACTAGAAGTCGCCAATGATGAATAATGTCATCAGCATGATGAAAAGGAAAACATGGTAGAAAACAACAGAAACCAAAAATATGTACATGACTAGAAAAAATACACCTACGAAGGGACAACACGGATTAGGGTTCCTTTCTAGTTAGATTCTTGATACTATGTTGAAACTCAAAGTGACAGTTGAGGCCAATATGTCTAGGAAAAAAGTCATGACCTAACAACATATTAGTGACAAAACAGGTCACAGTGGACAGTACACTCAAATACCATGTTGAGAAGAGAGAAATTGAGAAGATATATGATAAATCCCAAGTGTTTGTTGTTCTTGAGTAAATATGAGGAGTTAATTTGGTTGTTTTCACAACAATTCAATAATTTCTTAAGTTTATTAGGATTTGGGTAGTTATGTGTCTTGAGAGAGTTTGCAATTTTATCCTTGTAAAGACTGCATGTTGTTGATGAGTTTGTGTCACTGAGAGTGATGCGAGTAGATACCTAGTTCTCAAGTAGGTATTCACCAAAATCCTACATTGAGTAATATGAAGAAAGAAAAAAACTAGGAAACTACTATAAAAACAAGGAGTTGATTTGAGTGTTTTCACCAGAAATCCAATAGTTCCTTGGGTATATTGGGACTTGGGTAGTTGTGTGTCTTGAGAAAGGCGTGTTTGTGGATGTAAGTTTTGAGATACCAAACCACAATAGAGATATTCAATGTATAAGAGTGAAAACAGAATTACAAATGTGAAGATCGACATGTTAATTGTAGGGTCTAGTATGACAGAAATTAACATGTTGAAAAAAATAATGAAGTTGTCTCAGGAGAAAAATATAGAAAAAAAAAATGTTTAACAGGTCTAATGTTGGAGATGCCAAGACTGGGAACTCATTTGCAGTTTCCAAAGAGGCAATCTTGTCAAATAGATGAAGAAAGTTACACGTCTAAAGTACCATACGCATCTACAATAGGGATCTTAGTGTATGTTATGGTATGCACATGCAATGAGAGTTGCGAATAGGTTTTTGTCCAATCTTGGAAAGGAGCATTGGGAAGGTGTGAAGTGGATCATGAGATATCTAAAGGGCACTTCAAGGATGCATTTATTTTTTAGAAGAAGCTCAATTTACAAGGGTTTTCTGAAGCAGATTTGGGAGATCTAGATGGTAAAAAGAGCACAACAGAATCATCTTTTTGTTGGGTGGTACTGCTATCAGTTGGAAGTCTAAACTCCAATGCATAGTCTCCCTCTCAACCATTTAAGCTGAGTACATGGCTATCTTAGAAGCAACCAAGGAGATGATATGGTTGAAGAACCTTCTCAAACAATTAGGGAAGGGGCAAGAGGATTCTTCATTATTTAGTGACAATCAGAGTGCTATATGTCTTGCTAAAACTCCAAACCTTCATTCCAGATGCAAGCACATTGAATGGAAGTATCATTTTATAAGAGGCCTATAAGTGATGGAGATTTGTCATTGTTGAAGATCTCAAGATAGAGAATCTAGCTAATATGTTGTCTAACACTTCACAATGGATAAGTTAAGGCCTTGTATTGCCTCAATTGGCACTGTCGATGAAGGCACTACACTAGGTGATGATGTAAATCAAACTTTAGGTGAAAGAATTGTTAGTATTGTGAAGTTTGATTTTAGCCCCACATAGTATAATATTGAGGGATAATGTTTTCTATATTGCTATATAAGCAAGCAACACATTGTAAAGTTTTTAAGCACACTAGAATCAAGTACATAAAAATGTAGTTGTGGAAGCAGGTAAGCACATTGTGTGCTGAACAAGGTTAAATTTTTATGTCAACATCTAAGTTTAGGAAATAATAGTAACCGATAATAAAGTTTATCATTCCCAAGAGTTGTTCTCATTTATTATCATTCCCAAGAGTTGTTCTCATTTAGGTATCATACTTACACGTCAACAATTTTATTCATTCTAAATTTACCCTTTTTTTATTTCTAGAGTCTATACAATACAAACAAAAGGTAAACCTGACCATGCTAATGGTATAAACCAAAGTTGGCCTATGGATAACCAGTAACAGTGCCTACAGATTTTATCACTGTAATAGGGAAAAAGTAATGACCTCAAACTAAAAAGTCAAAAATACACCCATGTAGCACAGCATATTAGATTAGGTAGAAAGAATTAACTCTCAGCAAATGTTTATCAAGATCTCAGAAACATTTGCTCTAAATACAATAAGCAATTATAACATAAATCAAAGTTATTTGACATCTCTGCTCTGATGTGCACCAGGAAGAATTGGGAGGAAAAGTTCAAACATGCCTGGAGTTTTTTTGCGATGGCCAGGAAAGGTTGTACATCACCTCTAGTCCCAACCACAAGCATGACAATTTGTAACCGGGGAGCTGATTTTTTTGATTCAGAAACATCACTTGCACTCATTGTTGTCTCTTCAAAAGATTGAAACTTCAACAATTCTGATACAAGAGATGCATCTTTTTCCATATCAACTTCAAAAGTCCCATCATTTTGTATCTTCACAAGGTTAAGCAGCTTTTGCTGAGAAACAACATAGAAGTGTTGTCACCAATCAGGAGAATTTGGCAACTCTAATGCACAAATCACAAACACAGAAATGTCAAGAAGAAAGCTACAAAGGCATGCAACTTAAAGGCTTTCAGGTGTCATAAAACTCCCGATGCTTCAATTTGGGCAGAAAAATAAAGCAACATGAACACATTATACATTTACTGATGGGAAGCTATGAAGTATTAATATGAAGAGATAATATTTAACTAACTTTCAAATTTGGGATACCGTGCTATGAGCATGTTTGAAAAATCTTTTTTCATTTATTTTTATGAAAAATAAGTTGTTTGCAAAATAAGCTACATATTTGTGATATGATATCAGCTGAAATTTAGTAAAATTTCTGAAAAATATATTGTTTTCGTGAATCTGAATTTTTTTTCCTTTCTGCTTCATACAGACATGTGTTCTAAAACCTAGACAAAAATTGGTTGGTCGAACCGGATAGGTAATCAAGTAAACAGTTTAAACAAATCATAACACTGGTTTGAAGAAAAACTGATCAAAGAACCGAAAAACCAGTCAAAAAACCAGCAAAAAACTGATTTATAGTATTTAATAGAAAACATTTGAAACAACATCTTTTTAATTTTCTTACTTAAAAAAGAGAGATCTAAAACATTTCTCATGTTCTTTTTTATACCAAATATAAACTTGTTATTAATGTTATTCATAAACAAGTATTGTAATATATTTAATTTGAACTTCACGTATGTCTTAAATGTTAAGAACCTACAAAAATAAGCTTTTATTTTTAGTTTTTACTATTATAATTATGATATTATGACTCTTTACCATTTTATGTATTATTTAGTTATTATCATTATTTTATTAACTCAGGTTCAATCAAATTAAACCATGAAACCATAAATTAGTGTCTTGAAGGATTATATGATCATTCAATTTTAGAAACCTTAATACATACTGTTTGGGCTTATACTTCCTACAGCCCCCATTATTGAACCTGCACTCCCATAATTTTTAAAATAACTACATTCAACTTTAACAATAACTGATTATACATTTAATCAATTATTGAAATAATATAATTTTCACAGCTATCTCAAAACACACCTTAGGCCACTAGAAACTCCACATCTTCCCCAATAAAAGCAAAAATTAAAAACTGGTATCCAAACTCACAAAGTTAACTTTAGTATTGTAAGTCATAATCTGTATCAAAACGTAAGATGTAGAGACAATATAAAATAAATTCCAACATATCACAATATGATATATAATATTTCAGTGTGATAATTATAAACTATAAATAGACAAAACAACTTCGCCATAAGTCTCATAAAATAAAATCAATAGTTTTATCTGAGTATGTGAAGTCTCTATTTCAGCATAAAGGAATTGAAACAATAAAATAGTAAAAGAGTGCATTTGCTGAATGAGTCGGTGAAAAGGGAAGTAACAAATAATCAAACAGGATAAGTTCATAAGTCCTCTTTCCATTCTTTTTTAGTTACCAATTTAAGCTTACTGCTTTCTCAATTTATTTATGAGAATTGATGAATGAAAAAAAAAATAATTAATCATAGAATAGTGTGATTCATACCCATGATACAAAATTGCATTGATTATGCAGTAAATATCTTTGATATTATTAGCATTAAACCAATATCTACTGTATCTTTGATATGTATCAAATCATAAGATTCTAATAACTATCTTAACATGAATCTTTAAAATGTATGAAAGGTAAAAATAATAAAGTCTAGATTTGCATCTTTGAAACAATAGTAAACAGAACATATAAACAACCATTAATATATGGACCTAACTTACTAAATTTGAATGAAATGCACAAGCACTTAGAAAAAGAATATCTATATACATACATACATAGATATACATACATACATACATATATATACATACATACATCCATATATATATATATATATATATATATATATATATATATTCACACACACAAGATATAACACGGGAATCTACCTTCTCACACTCTGATAGCCTGTCCACTATTAGGTCTTGCCTTGGGGAATCCCAAAATTCCACCATTGATTTAGAAAACATAATCTCATCAGCAGCAGCAACAAGCAGGTTACTCTCAGTTCCAACAGGCTCAGGGATGAAATGGTCCAAACCTTTGAGAGCAAATTTCAATAATATAAAACATCAAATTAATCTTCAAAAGAACCAAGCATATAAGCCACATGAATCAGTAAAAGCCAATCAGATATATGGAAAACCAAAACCCTTTTAAAGGTAATAAAGCTTCTGAGGATGAAAATAACTTGATCAAAATGTGGCATTTAAATTTGTGAAAGTCAAAAAAAATGCAAACTGGATACTTTATAGAACTGAAAGTTCCTCTTTGGATAACACATTTTACACAAGCAAAGTAGCTTAAGTCCTAGACAGCACAAAACAATGACAAATGCATAAAAGCAATGACTAAAGGATTTCAATTCATAAAGCAATTTCTAAATCTTGCCATTAATCCTATAGAACTCCCTTCAAAACCTTTCCCCTTCTCCACTTCTCAATCTCCTGTTGCTGCTCCTGGTCTTCCCATTGACTTCTCCCAAATTTTCACAAACTCCTCCATTTTCAACTCTTCATTTTTTCCCCTTGTCATGGTCAGATCCTCAAATATTACTACAGCTCTGCTACCAAATTACTCTCTGCAAAGTTGCACATTAATCGTACAAAGCCAGAAATCCTTTTTGTTATGACATCAGAATCTACCATAAACACAGTGCGCCAACCATAGTTAGGCAAAAAAGTTAGTTCAGCTGAAAACAACCAAAAAGAGGCTGACATGGACTGAAAACACTTTCGTTAACCTACTTTACAACAATTCTAATGCCTATTGCACAGTCATCAAAAGAATCATTTCCTTGGAGTTAACGAGCACTTACCTACTCCAGGTGTACAATTAACCTCTAAAGAATTCTGCTTAAAATTTTCACTCCAATTCTCTTCCTTCTCAGAAGAAGTTGATTCAAGCTCATCTCCAGATACGTTTTCAACTGTCACCAACTCGTCGTGTCCCATCTGACCAAGATCTTTCCTTTCCTTTTGCAATCAAAACCTTCTAATGATTCTTTAGAGCTTGGACAAATATTCAATCCCATTACTGACCATCCCAGAATCTGGCCAAACTCATCATACACAACAAATCAAATCAGCATCACCCGAATTTACCACAGAAAAACAAAGCAACCAAACCCTCCTAATCTCAAGCTCACAAAGAGTTGTACTAGTTTCTCCTTTTAACTCCTCATAAGCATGGCACGTGGGCCTCAGAAGACCGAAACATATCTTATAATTGAAAGGTTTTGTAAAGAGCACACTTGGCCAGCTAGCAAAACCCACCAGTCATTTAAGCACAAAGAACTTTTGGTAAGCATAAAAGTCAAAACTTTATGGAACCATAACTAGACCCAGATGAAGTATCAAGCTTGAGTTCACCTTCAACACAAGAACAAGCGCCAGCTTCCAACCTATGGCAGAGAAAACCCAGAACAAGAGTAGTTGAAAGTGCCCAGAAAAGATTCACAGCAAATAAGAGGAATGGCACACCAGTGAGTGAAGAGAAAATCAAAGACCAAAAGGAATCACAGTAACCTTTGCTCACTCTTCACAGTAATTGTGTCATTGCCACAGCTTCAACTCCAGTGGAAATTACACAATAAGATTGGAAAATTAGAAAAAAAAATAAAAAATAGAAGGGTTGAGAAGGTACATGAACAGGTCTGAGGTGTTTGGTTGAAGGAAGTTAGTATCTGACACATAACAACAAAGTTATGTTGTCATTTTATAAAAGTGACCTTTTAAAGTGGGAGAAGAAAAACAAAATAAATATCCCAGAAGAAAAGGGGAAAGAAAAAACTTATTATTCTGTCAAATCTTACTCCAACTTTTCAACAAGTATTAAATCATACCCAACTAAAAAAAATACAGGCATTCAACGGTTTCTTGTATGCTCAACTACAAATTATTATTTTTATCACTTAGGGCATCAATGAAGGGATAGGTTTACAAGTATTACTTAATATGAAATTATAATTTTTTTCAATCTTAAGTAATGGTAATATATATATATATATATATATATATATAATATTTACGATAATACAATTTTTATAATTAAACCCGATCCTTAATCCCATGTTCTGGAAAATAATTATGTCGATATTTTAGTTTTTTCTAATAATCGGTTCACTATAAAAACGAACCATCTCAATACACAAACTTTAACCTTTTTTTAGATTTATTTAAATTCGATTAATGTTGAGGTAATGAAGTAGGTGTATAACTTTTTAATAATTGTTAGTAGAAATTAAGCAAGTATATGATTTTAAAGGTAGTTCTTTATTTTTTTTTATTTTTTAAAATTAAAATTCTACTGATTTTTTTAGGATCAATTGTATATTAACTTTCATCTTATATTGAATTAATACATGATACTTAATAAAGACGAAAAGCCTGTTCCACTATCTTAACTATTAACGAAGAATAAACAAAATTAGTAAAATTAATATTTTTATTTTAAGGTTGTCGTTTACTTTTTTATTCTAAAAAAAATATTATTATTTATTATAATGGACCAATTATTTACTTTAACTTTTTATAAATATTTTTTAAAAATTAAAAACTATAGCAACATATAATTATTGAAAAATCAATTATTTCATTTAGTTTAAAAACTATAATAAAACAAGATATATAACGAAAAATCAATTAATAAGAAAAGTATAAAATATATTCTAATATATTTAATAGTTTTACATGGTTATGTCAATTGAAACATAATTGAAACATGTTTCTTCCTTTAATCTTCTAAGACACTTTTAAAAATTAAAATCATAATTGATATTCAAGTTTCAAAATAGAAAATGTCATTAAACACATATTTATATTTCTTTATGTGGAATAATTATACCTAAAATCAAAAGTAAAATTTAATAATATAACTTTAATTTGAAAATTACATATTTAATATTCTGTCGTATTTTTTATTTTTAAATTATTAAAGGGTCAAAATGGCTCTTTAATCCATTATATTGAGTCTAAGTAAAGAAAAATATAACCTATTTAAAAGTGGTCAAATCAATCTAACACAAACGTTTCTAATAACCTATTAAACAATATTCGTAAATAAAAATTCATTAAAATATGATAATTTTAAAATATATATTATTCATTAATTATGTATTATCTTACTTGAACATTAATTCACTAAATTATTAAAAATACCTTCAGAAATATCTTCACTTGTAGATAAAGAAATAAACACATGGACACCTAAGAAGAAGACACATCATGATGTATGAAAAGAAGACCCATAAAGATATGTTAGAAGTTGAGAAGAAAAACGTGCCCATATTATGAGGTGAGCTCATTCCTTAGAAGAAAAAAACAAATATTACACTACAAGAAGCTCTTATATTTAATAAAAGTATCTTAAGAATGTTCAAATTTACACTTTAAAATTAGGAGCTTTTCACAAACACAAATATCTAACCCTTAATTTTCTAGTCAATTTCACTTAACAAAATGATAACAACAAATTTCATTTTCAATTTTTCATAGAAGTGATACAATAAGAGTGAATGTTATAAAAGCAGAAAGAACGTTTGGTAAGCATAAAATATCTTAATATCTTAAGTATTATATTTTTCATAAATATAATACTTGTTTCTTAAAATATCTTAATATCTTAAAATATTTTCACTAAAAGCAGAAAGAATGAATGTTGTAAAACTAAAATTAAACAATTAAGTTTTATATTTATAAGTTAAGAATTAACATCACAAAGAGAATGTTTAATTTTAATTTTAATGTATAGAAATTTTACTCTACTCTTGTGTAACTTACTTTCTTTAATTAGTAATTAATATAATTGCTTACAAACTAATTAACACATCTATTGTTCTAACTTTATTTAAGAGACTGCCATGTATTTATATATAAGATAAGTTTCTATTGTCATAGATTATATAAAAAAATTGTATTTTTAAATTCTTAAACATTTTATTCTTATCTAATCAGTTTAACATTAAAATAAAAAATAGTAACTAAAGTAAGTAAAATAGTAAAATATATAATTATTAAATTATTTTTAGATATGTAAGTCAAATAAGTAAATAAAATTAATAGTCGTAAATTAAATAAAAAAATTATTATTCAATAAAAGATAGTTTATAGAATATGGTATTTATAACAATATTATTTATTTTAAAATATATATAGTAAATATACCTTACTTTAACTTTTATATTTTTTTATTAGCTCTCTATAACTTGCATTCTAATTAGGATACATTTGTTGAATAAAGTATAATTTGCTAAAACAGATTTCCATCAGAAATAAAGTTTATTACATTCTAGTTAAGATTTATTGGGCCAAACTTTGTTCAAAATTCTAGATGAATTATTATTCATTAGACAAATTTTAATGAAAAATACAAAAAAAAATTAATCTTAGAATTAATATTTACTTAAAATTCACTGAATGCATTTCTACTTTCTTCTACATACCTATTTTCCTCTAAATTTGATAATGACTTATTCTATTTCAATTTCAAAGCTATTTTCCATCATTTTTCGTTCAAAACCAACGTGTAGGGTGGCTCAAGCATAATTTTTCATTCAAAACCAACGCGTAGGGTGGCTCAAGGCCCATACAGGTAAAGTAACCGCTTTAGGCCTTAAGGTCTCAAAGGTCTCAAAAAAATTTAATATGCTTTAAGTCTCAAGGTCACAAAGGCCTCAAAAATATTTAATATGGTTCAGGCCTTAAGACTTCAAAGACATCAAAAAATTTAATACTCACATATTATTATAAAATAAAAAATATTTAATTTCAAAATTATACTAACAAAATTTTAATTAAAAATTTAAATATTTTAACTACTTTAAGTTTACAATGGTACTATAAATATTATTTAATGACTTTAAATTTATATTGGTACTATAAATATCATTTAATAAATAATATTCTTGAAACTTTCTTATAATAAATTAATAATATTTTTTTTTAAATTGAACAGTCATTCTTTAAACTTTCTAATTTATCTCTTCTGAATATTTCAAGGGATTGATATCATTTTTTTTATATGTCATGTCATTGTCTGACTCTTCCTTCACTTATCTCCTTTTTTCCTCTGTCTTTTTGTTCCTTCCATAATATTATTTCAACTTGTTTTCAATTTCAAATTTATTTCATTTAATATTTCATCATCTTATACTATACATTTATGCGCGTGTGTTTAGTTGGAGACTTTGAGCAGTAGATTGATTGAGAAAGAGTTTGTGTTCACTTTGGCTCCTTTTGAGTGCATCAATATTAGGTAAAAATAATATGAGATTGATCAATTGATCCCAAATTTTTTTTTTTTCATTATTGTTTAATTAATCTTAAAATAATTTGTGCAGATTCAAGGAAGAGAATTTAGAAGTTACAAATTATATTAAAAGACATACCAAATGACAGGATCAAAAGATAATATGATAATAAGAGACTCTATGATCAAGTTTATTGTCTTGACAATCAGGTTTTATCTTTTTAACTTAGACTTATTTTACATACTTATAAGTTATATTCAGTGTGATATATATTATAACTTTTAATTTTATATAAAAATATACAAATATGGCAACTAGAAAATTTGAATCGGGTTATTCAAAACTTCAAAAAAAAAAAAGAGTTGAACTTTTTGTTGAATCAAAAAAAGGGACTATGGATAAATTTATAAAAAAAAATGAATTAGAAAATAAGGTAAGTCTTCTTTGAATTAAATGAAAAGTATTTGAAACATGATAATTTATTGGATCTTGACGGTTTAGATTTATTTTCATAATTAAATATTTTAAAGAAGAATATAGTATTGGAAAATGATAAACCAATTGACATTCTTAATTATATAAAATAAATAAATTCTTTTTCAAATGCATATATAAAACAATATTAACAATTTCAATATCAGTAACTCTCAAAACTTAAACTAATAAAATCTTATTTAAGATCAACCATGTCTCAACAAAGATTAAATGGATTAGTTTTATTATCTATTGAAAAATATTTTTTAAATAAAATTAATTATAATAATTTAATAGATAATTTTGTATCACAAAAAGCTAAAAAATAAATTTTAAATAAAAATATCATAATTTTAATTATTTTATTAATTTAAAAAAATATCATTTTTTTATTCGTTTTAGGCCTCCTGACATCTTAATCCCCGCTTATAGTTCAAGTTAAGTTTTCCCATCCTCAAACTATTAAATAACGAAACAATACCAATATACACATGTCATAAATAATTAATACCCATCAACAATCCACAGTTCATAGATAATTAATAATCACTAAAACTAATATTTCATAGTGTCACATCCCAAATTTTAAATAATTATATTAATTATTTTAAATTAAATATAATTATTTTAAATTAAGAGGTTGAAAATCTTTTTTTTTCTGGTGATTAATATAATATCCATAAATATTCTGAAAATATAAATATTATAATTTTTACAAATGATAATGAAGATTTAGATACGCTTCTTTCTAAAGTTATACGATTTTGGAAATAAAGAAATGCATCTTTACGTTGTAGATGACCTCATTTGGCTTCTAAATGACGTCATAAGGTTTTTGAAGTTTAAAGAGATACTTTTGAGTTGAGGATTCGGTGTTAGGATACGATTTTAAGGATTCGACTTTAGTAATATAATTTTGAGGATTTGGTTTATGATATTAGGGAGATGGTTTTGAGGATTCGTTCTAACGATACAATTTGTGATTTTAGAGATACAGTTTTGAGGATTCACTTTTAGGAATATGGTTTTGGGGATATAGTTTTAAGGATATCGTTTTGAGGATTTACTTTAAGGGATACTGTGTTGTGGATTCAGTTTTCATATGGTTTTGAGGATTCAGTGAATACTGTTTGAGGATACGGTTCATGATCTTGGGGATACGGTTTTGAGGATACAATTCATGGTCTTAGAGATATGATTTATGATTTTAGAGATACAATTTTGATGATCGATATGGTCTATGATATCTTAGAAATACTATTTTGAGGATACGGTTTATAATCTTAATGATACAGTTTTAAGGATTAAGTTCATGATTTTAGCAATAACGGTTTTGGAGACTAGATTTATAATTTTAGCAATACATTTTGAGGATTTAGTTTATGATCCTATAAATACGATTTTGAAGATTAGCGAAATAATCTTAACACTGGTTTTTAGTATTAGATTTGTATTTAGAAAGAAATGATCTTAGAATTCAGTTTTGAGTCTCTTGCTTTTTCAGTATCACCTCTTAGTTACTGCGTCAATGAACCTTTCGACTTTGACTTTCTTCCTTTGTATCTCCTCTCAGTTACCACACCAATGAGCCTTTCGACTTTTACTTCTTATTTCATATCACCTCTCAGTTAGCGGATCAATGAGCTTTTCGGGTTTGACTTACTTTTTCCGTATCATCTCTCGATTCCGTATCACTCTCGGATCAGTATCACCCTCTCGATTATGTATCCAAGCTTATACGTCAAATCAACATTTAATGCCCAGATAAGGTTAGATAAACTCGAATCTTGTCATCATTTCATCTTACCACGTCATCATGCTACGTCAGTCTTACCGTAACATTAACATTGTTTTCATTAGAATCTAACCAAATTCCAACTAAATAGAATTGTACTAATGATTACAAAATGCACTATAAATAGGTGATATCTGATCACAAGTTGAAACACAGAAAAAACTTCATGTGAGCATTTACAAACTCTCGAAGGGCAAAAGAGAGAGAAAGAGAAAGAGAGAGATTTTGGAACAACTTTCTTTAAAGTATTTGAAGTTTTATTCTTAGTATTTTCTGTTTAAAGGTAAGAGGAGAGTGAGGTTAAGCTTTTTCTGTGTTAATCTTAATAAACTTATGTATGTTTTATTAATCTTTTCATTATTTTGAACCACCTTGAATTATATATTATGTTACACTTTTCTTTTGTCTCTAATTATACACTAATCATATTTATTCTCATTATTTTATCTTTAGTTTTGCACTGGTCCTATTTTAATTATTTTATCTCCACTTATACACTGGTCTTAAATATTTTATTTAGGTTATCTTCAATTATGTTTTGATCCTATTTATTGTTATTTCCAGTTTTGTAAACATTATTTTATTTAAAGTTCTTGCTTTAATCTTTATCTTATTCTATTTTGTAATAATTTAAACATCATTTTTACATATTACATATGAAGTAAAAGTATGTATTTTGGTGAATTTGATAAAAGCAAGTTACTTGTATGCTATGTTATTATTTACTGGTTATATTTGTTTGACTATTGTGTATAATTTGTGAATTGATATATATATAATGGTCATTGTGTTACGTGATTGATTGGAAATTTCATGAGTATGTTTGTGGTGAAAGCGTCCTGGTTTTAGAGTTGAAACTAGGGTGATGTATGAGTGTCTATTTTTGAAAAGTCATAGTTTGGTACAACTGAGGGATGAACGACAGGGACCAGCTAGGGTCTAAGGAAGTATTTCAAGTAGGTGAATATCTGGATAGTTCAGAATAGTATCCTGGACTAGGATAGTTCACAGGCCGAACTTGATACTGTCTGGTACCTATTTTGAGTTGCCAAGGTTAGGTAGTGAGTATATATCTCTTTTGTTGGCAAATGACCAGAATTCTCGAGAAAGTGATTATGATTGTACCAATGTTGTGATGAGACATGCTCATACTACCTAATTACTTCTCAAAAGACTTTTGATGTTCAGGATTGGATCATAAAAAATAGTATATAGATCCATATGTCTAATGATGTGAGAGTAATTCTTGTGGTTTGAGTCAAGTTATATATTTCATTATTTGCGATTATAGGCCCTGTTAAGTTTATTAAGATTAATATTTAAGGCTTATAAAGATCTCACTCCTTTCATATTTCTCTTTCATATATCTCTCTTGTACAAGTAAATGCAAAACTTACTCAATAAAAATTGTCAGAAAAGAGTCTTTAGAAGATTTTCTAAATGATTAAGATACGAAGAACTTAGATCTAATATTTTAAAATATATAAAATAAACAATTTTATTTTGATGTAAAACTTTATTTGTTCTAAACTTATTTATAATATATCACGAATATTTACAAAAGATATATACATTTATATTAGTTAGATAATATTATGAGTTATATTTTCTCTAAAAAAATTATTTAAAAAAATTAAAATAAAAAAAAAAAATTTACTCATAAATTTTAATTAAATAAAAAAATAATTATATGGTAGTCGGAGTCTTACATATAACACAATCCATTTAACAAAAAAAAAAATTAATTGAAGATCTTATTTTAAAATCCTATTTTATTTTTTGATAGATCATTCTATGTTAAATACTCAATATATGTAAGGTCTCATTTAATTCTTTTCTAACATTGAATCTCAATTTAAGATATTAAGTAACTTTTTTAAGTCTTACAATAAAAAATTTTAGTAGAAAATTTAAAAAACAATACTTTTTTATCATTTTGAAGATTTTAATAATTCTTATACAATTTTTCTTTTCATAATAAAGATCTTATTTTTTTAATATAAGATCTTCTAAATAATAAATATCATATTTAATTTTTTTATTTAATTTTTTTACTGAAGATCTACTGCTAAATATATTTTAAAGCATAAGTTCTAAGAAATATATCATTAATGCCGTGGTTATGTTGAATACATTCATCCACCAGCTACAATGCATTTATCAAATATATAAGGTAATTTTTGAAATATAAAAAATTTAATTATATAACATCCACGATTACATGGTGACATTTTTCTAAACGTGTTTAGTGTAATCCATTTGAAATCATATTATTATGCAATTTATTTTAATTTTTTTAAGATGATAATATTTACCGCTATTATTTTTCCAATTCAAGGTTTATTTCTACCCTTTATTATATAACTGTATTAGTACTTTGATTTGACAAAATGTTGTATATATATTATTTTATTTTAAATATATACTTTCTAATTTTATTTTATATAGTTAAAATATGAATTTACTATTACTTCATTTTTTAACTATTATTCTGTTACCTATATAACTATTATTTCTATTTTTAATATTATAGCGTTATTTTATTATTAGTTTACTATTATCGCTGATAATTTTTTTGTAGCTTTTACCTGGATCTATTCCACGTGCATTATAACTTTTATGTCTTGATTTTTTTTATTCGTAATGATGGAAGGGAAATTAAAATCATATAATAAATTTGTATATTTATACAACACAGAAAACGGTAGTAGAGAAAAAAAAATGTTGTAAGAATATTAAAATGAGTAATGTAAAACACAAAATATATATTACTTGACTCCTTTTCCATTTACTCAATTTGAGTTTGACATTTTTTATCATTAAGAAAAGAATATATAAATAAACGTATAAATATATTTATAATAAGTTTGTGTAAATTTATTTAAATTGAAGAATCAAGAAGATAAGGTATTTAATGAATCTTACAATATTAAAGAATATTAAAGGTCTAGTTTTTACTCAAATTGTGTCCTATGCTTTAGGTGAAACAGATTTTAGTCCACCCTCATTAAATTTACAGTATTTAATATGATTGTTATAGATTATATTGAATCTAATCACTGCTCTCAAATGGCATTCTCACTGCTTCCAAATTTCACTTCATCATCTTGGTTTCTGTAAACCATTTTTCATCACAGTTTCATAGGTTAAACATAATGCAATTACTCTCATGCTTTCCATGATTCATTTAAATTCTCCTACCTTGGTGCTCTTATTTTATTTCTTTGTTGTAGCTGCAGATTTAGAACCTATAATAGTAAATTGTTCAGCATAGACAAAAGGGCAGCACTCATTTCCATATCATGGCAACTTTTACCAAGAAATTTATTGGGTAAACCTAAAGCAATCTTTTTGTGATGACATGCTGAAAATTGGAATAATCTTTGCACCATTTGTTTTTGTTTAAGATTTTCTGAGCTAGTAGTATAAATGGATATTATTTTTGTATCATCTAATGCAAGTTAGTGGGCTTATATAGTAGTTAGTAGTTAATCTCTATTTGATTTAAATCCACTTTTGACATATTAAATATCAATAAAAAAAATACTATTTTACTATCACAGTGTATTATGTAGAGTGACTTTTCATGTGGTTAAGAAACAAATAAATTACATTCTTTTCTAAAATAGCATCTTCAACTCTATCTGAGTTGTTTGAAATTTTGAACAAGCCTAATTGAGATTTGTGAAAAAAAAAAAATCATTATTGCTTTCTTAGAAAAACTTATAATATCATGATAGATTAGGTAATATTTTAAATAAGAAAAAGAAAAGAAGAATGAATCACAAAATAATTAGAAAAAGAAAACAAATAATCATTAACAAAATCTTATACTAATTCAATAGAATATCAAAGTTGACATTAAATATACATAATTATATATTTCATTTCTTTATCAGTGAAACCAAAAGGATCTTAACTACCCAAGTATCTTCTAGGCTTATTGGTCTAATCTAATACACCACACCAACACTGTGATACAACAATAATATTGTTTTTTATAAGGTATTAAATTACATTTTATCTTCATTCATGTTAACTAAGTATGCACTTAGTTTTCGCATGCATACGCTATCTCTTTTAGACTAACACTATTATAATATTATATATCATCATCCACCCAATTATAGAATTACATTACAGTTGGATTCATGTTGAATCCTTAACTGTTAAGCTACTGCAAATAGGATATTAGAAAAAGATAAAATAAAATGATGACCTAAGAAGAAAATAGTATTAATTTATCATGGTGATATAACCAAAGATATATTTGACCAAGAATTTTGTTTCAAAGATAAGTAAAATGGAGAAAAAAAAAGAGAGTCTAATCGTGGATGTCTCACAAAACAGATACTAGAGACTCTTATTCAATAAGATTCAAAACAGTACATTCATTACACGTTGTGCAGACGTTCAGCACTTGGCCATCCTATTATTTTTACTTTGATTTTAATATATATATATATATATATATATATATATATATATATATATATATTTTTACACTAAGATTTTCTTATTTGAGAATTTAACTGCATATAATAAGATTTTTACAAAACAACATTTATTTTGTCTTTATTTATTTTAGAAGTAATGATGTTATTTTCTTCCTTTATAAACAATCTTTTAATTTTTATACATTTCATTGTACATATAATTTTTTATTTAAACAAAACAAAAATTAAAGGGATTGAAGGTGTTATTTTATTGCAAACATAAATAAAATAAATCTCTATTTTAAAATTGAAATTATATGAGTTGAGTTTCATTTAATATGACTCAAAGAGATATGAAAATTTTTATTTTATTATTTAGAAAGTTATGAAACGTTATTTTTATAATTATATAAATTTATTAATATTTTCTTTATGTTAGTTTGATTATAATTATTTTGAAAAAATTATGTATTTATTTTACATGTTTTTCACAAAGTATGTTTTAAAAATAAATGAGTTAAATTATGTAAGTGGAATTTTGGACAAACAAAGTTGGATTTACACATATTAGGTTAGGATTCAAATTTTGAAACATTTCATACACCCATCAATAAAAAATGTTATCATCTTAGCACGTTTTAAAATTCAACGAAAAACATGTTTAAATTTTCAATTTTATTTTTTTTATTGAAATTTAGTAATAAATGTCATTAAATCATTGTCCATTTTAGAGGTAATTATTAACATTGTATATTCAAACATAACTGGTATATATAATGCTATATGTAATAAAAAATTAAAAGTAATTATATTTATATATTTTCTCGAATTCTTCTCATTGTGTGAAAACCACAATTATATAAAAAAACACAATCATAAATAAAAATTAAAAGGTTACATACATGATATACACACAGACATATATTAACCTACCTATATTAACCTACCTATACCTTATTGTATTTAACACACTAGTTTGAATTTAGAGACTAATATATATATTAGAATACCTGATTTGAAAGCTTTGTTTGATAAACATGTGTATATAAGTTTATAAGTTTATATTTGATAGATGCATTGCTAAATAATTTTCTTGAGAGTAGCGTCTGATGAAAAACACAAGGTGTAATTTCAAGTTTAATAGACACACAATCAAGATCACATTTCAAAACTCTTTTTTTTTTTCATTAAAACTCTCCTCCTTAGATTAGACATAAATTAATAACATGCAATATAAAAGGAATAAGAAATAGAGAGATTGACACAAGATATTTTTATAAAAATTTGTCTGGTAACCTAAATTATGTCTAGTTTTTTATCAACACAATCAAAGTCACACTAAAGCATATTAATGGTCCAAGTTACAAAGTAAATATTATTTGTACTTAACCACTTATGACTAAATACAAGTATTCTTTAGACCCAACCACTTTTTGCTAAATACAAGTATTAACGTAATCACTCATGGTTAAGATTAAGTATTTTTTGGAACATAATCACTTTTATTTAAACACGCAACCACTCCTGACTAAAACATCACAAGTATTATTTAAACACAATCACTTCTAGCTAAGTACGAGTATTCTTTGGATCGCAACCAATCATGGCTAAGACATGATGAGTGTTATTTGGACAGATCCACTCCTGGTTAAACCCCTTCGATTATAAAAGGTGTGATATAAAAGCTCATTGGTTCCGCTCACTAAAAGAGAGTTTATGTTCTTATGTGAATACAATATTGGGTGCACTTTTCTATATACTTATGAACACAAATAATGTCCTTCCTAACAAATACAAGGCCAAGGATTTCTTAAGATCACAATAACTTGTTCTCGTTCTTGCTGAAAAAGTTTTGTCAACCTTCATTCTTTATAAAGATCTTTTTTAGATAAATTTGAGGAGAAAATAGTTGTTACAAATCCTTTTTGTCATTGAGAAGCTTCAGAGAAGGTCTTCTATCATCTTGTATATGTCCAAGCATAAACGTAGATGCATTAAATGCTTTGGATATATATCTCCTTTTCAAATAACCTCTCAATAGATGGCTCAACTTATCATGCCTAGGTCAGAGATATTTTACTCAAACTAGAGTAAATATGATGCAATCCTATCTCCAAGACTGTAGAAAAAAGATAAAAAGGTCACTAAGCTAGAACTTTGATCAGAAGCTTATAAAGAGATTGAGCCTAATTGGGCTTGTTTGGGCTTCCAAACAAACTTTTGGCCTAAGTTCAAAGTTGAAAAGGGTCACTCTAGAGACTTTGGAGCTTCGAGATCACAAGACCTCTACTTGTAAAATTGCATAGAATAGTGTAGAATTTATTTCAAGCCTTATATTTAAGCTAAATAGTAGAATAGGTTGTCTTGAATTTTTGAGCCATGTATTCAGACCAAACTCTAACTCTAAGAGAGAGAGAGAGAGAGAGAGAGAGTTAGCGCCCAAGGCTTAGGTGGTGCCTACACATGTTTTTCATGCTCGTTCTCACATGTCACCTCGCGAATGCAGATGATCCTCTCATTCATAGTTTGACATGTCTTCTCTAATAGGAGAATTTTTAAGAAGCTTGTCTTACAAATTATGGTTAGAGTTAACTTAAGTTTTTCATATAAATAAAGATGTTCTCCTCTTCTAAAATAACTTTGATGAATATATTGAATTGGTGCCAAAATATTTTCAACACTTCTATTCTTGTCAAGGTTCTCGCTAGATGAGTTTTAGAATGACATTTTTAAGAATGAATGTTTGTTAGAAGTTGATCTCCAAAATCATATTTAATTACTTAAAGAATAGAAAGAAGTGGAAATTTATTTAAAGAAGTGGTGGTATAGAAAAAGCTATTAGAGTGACAAGCTGAAGAAGGAGTCAGCTTGAGCAAGTACTGTAATTCCTTTCCAAATACCTCTTCTTTTGAATTCATAATCCAATCAATGTTTTAACTGTAATTTTTCTATATCATTAAAGTTTAATATCCCTAAAAATACCACTTAAATTGTTTTTGTAAATTATTTTTTATAACGTTGGTTAGACTTATTTTGTTACCCAATTTTTTTCGTAAAAAAATTGTATTATGTGAGAGAGAGATTCTATAATCAAATAATTAATTAATTTTTATTTTCTTAATATTGATTTAACTGACATTCACAGTATTTTATACATTAATAGTATTTTATCTCTGAGCCTATACAAATGTTCATATTTTCTAGTACTAAAGAAATCAGTAGTATTAATTTTTTTCCACATGTTTTGACCAATGTTAAAAAGGAGATTTTCTTTTAATAATAGAAGTTAAAGCATGTGGTGTAAATAGAAATCTAATCGACTGAAAAGTTATTGTGATATATATTATAACATTGAAAAGTGATATTCTTATACATGGCATGCAATGATATAATTAATTGGAATTTGAAGATATAACATACCATTCACGTAATAGAAGTCAGAGTGTACAGTTGCATTGTGATTAGTTGAGATTTTAAAAGTAAAACAGCTTTTGCAATATGCTCTTATAAGTAATTATCTGGTTAGTTATATTTCTTAAATCATATATGACTTTCTTAAAAAATAGAGTTTTAGAGAATATAGAAGTGGTACCTACCAGGATGAACTTGAGTAGGATTATCCTACCCTTCCTTTTACCTCCACACCCAGAAATTGTTAATGACGAAATCTTCATACAGAAATCACAATCTTAAGTGTTTGATATTATGAAAAATTATATTACTGATTGACAAAATCATTGCCTCATATTTTTTCTGATGAAACAAAGCCATATATATGGTTAGATAACAAGAAATCATCTGCCTACAGTGAGGTGGCAGAAAAAATGACAAACAATTATAAAACATTTATAGACTGACATGCAGTATTGAACAGAAAAATTTATTGTTTTTTTTTTCTATAAAATAGGCATTTCTTAATTTCATTTTTACCGAGTTTTGTGTATCCGAAATATAAGAGTCTCAATAGAGCATGTTAGCACCAATTTTGTGATTGTTGACCCTTTAACAAAAGGGTTACCGCCCAAAGTGTTTACTGGCCATGTAAAGAATATGGACATTATGCGTACTAGTAAATGTTGAATGGTGAATGTTGTTATTAATGACTATTTCACACTCTTCATTATTGTGCAAGTTTCTAAAATCTATGTTTTCTATCTTATGAATGTGCATGCAAATTATGATTATGATGTAGAAAACAGATTATGTTATGTTATTGTTGATGAAAGATGACATTATTTTTGAACCCATTAGGGACTTCTCATTATAAAGTCATATTGAGGAGAAGGATGATACGGTAGTACATGAAAGTAAATATGTTGATTGAATAACATGTAACCGTCACCACATGAAGTATTAAATCAAGTGCAAGAATGTTAGAAAATAAATAAATATATTTTATAATATGACTCATGCGAAATATTATTATGGCCTATATGTGATTTAATAAAATAAAAGGACCTATTGGTAATTATGATAAGTTGTTTATGACGAAAGTTGACGGAAGTTGGTTACAAATATTATTGATGGTAACCAAATTAATGGAAATTGGTGACAAAAACTATTTATATGATTAAGTGATAATAATTTTTGTAACCAATTTCCATCAATTTGTTTATCATCAATAATATATGTGACTAACTTCTATCAAGTTGGTTACCATTAGATATTTATTAAATCACATAATGATATTTCACATAAGTCACATTAAGGAATATATTGATTTATTTTCTAACATTCTCCCACTCTGACTCATGTGGTGCTATAATACTTTATGATTTAATAAATTAGATAAATCATAATGTGCATTAAAAGACCTTCAATATATTGGTTTCATTCATTCGTCATATTTAATGATATAGGATAATAAGAATGTTATTCAATCCATACATTCCCTTCCATGTACTATTGTATGTCTTTCTCTTTAATATGACTTCAAAATGAGAAGTCTATAATGGATTAAAACATAATGTCATCTTTCATAAAAAATAACATAATTTACTTCCTATATCATAATCATAATTTTGCATGCACATTCATAAAGTAAAAAACATAGATTTCAGAAACTTGCACAATAATGAGCTCAAAAGTGTTAAATAGTCATTAATAACAACATTCTCATTCAACATCACTAGTACATATAATATCCATATTCTTTATTTTTAATGTCACCAGTAAATACTTTTAGTTAAAGATCCTACCATGCTCTATTGATTTTTAAAGTAACATTTTTAACATTACATATTAACTTTTATTGACAGTTAATTATATATATATATATATATATATATATATATATATATATATATATAAAATTACTTATTAATGCTATTCTGGACAATGGCTCTTCAGGTACATCACTATTCTATGGATGAGTGACAATGAATTTAGAGAGGATGGGTGACAATGAATTTAGGGAGAGTATGTAATTGGCAGCTCAGAAGGTGGGTGCTTGTTCCAAGGTTTAGGGTAAGGAGAATCTTTGGTTGAAAAGTGCCTATTTTTAGAGTTTTTTTTTAAGTTAGTAGATAGTTGTGTACAAGATTTAAGATTTGAAAAATTTGAATTAGTTTTAGAGTGTATTGAGATCTTTCGAGTGTGTGTAGGTTAGTATAATTAGTTTTTTTTTTTTGTTTTTTTACTAAGACTGTTTGGAGTGTTAGTTAAAGTGATAAGTATCTACGTCTTCTTGAAGTGTGTGTAGTTAAAACTGTTAGTGTATAATGAGTTCAAAACTTTTAATTAGTTTTAGGGTGTGTTTAGGATTTTTTTAGTGTGTGTAGATTAGTATTTTTATAATGTTTTAAGGAATGTGTTTAGTGTTTTTTTTAATGTGGCTAAATGAAGTGTTAGATAAGTATGTAATTAAAGTGAATACTTTGAAAGATAAAATTATTTTGCTATCATTTACTTCATCTATGATCTACTAACACTTCACAACATTACCAACTAAAAAACACACAAAAATAATAAAAAATATAAATATAAATCACAAAAGCAAAAATAGGTTTTTTAAATAAAGGAATAAATAATAGTTACCTTATTCTAATCAAAATTGATCCAAAGATGACAACAAAAATCCATTCCTTAAAAGTCCATTACTTTATATCTAAAAAAATAGTTATTTCTTAGTCCATTATACTTATTCAAATTTGTTTTTCCTACTTAAAAATACTATACTTTTTTTTGTATTAGACACAATTTTCTTAAAAATGAATTTCTTGTTAATTTTTTCAGTTATCAATAAAAAAATCTCCCCATCTGATATTTTTTTTTTTCATTTTCAAGAACCAATCTTTATATTTAATAAAAATGTAGTGAAATGTTTATAATGCATACTAATAAGAAAATGTATAATGAAATAACAAATATCACCAAAACTACATCATGAATTTAAAATTCTTATATCTTTTACGACGACCTCATGTCTTAAAACTTTTTTATTCATAGAAAGTTACTAATAAGATTTTCATAAATCTACGTATTATCATTAATAATTTAATTATTATAAACACCACAACTTACTTCTTACGAATCCTATAAATTAGTCAATTACATTAAAATATTAATATATTATCATTAATAATTTAATTATTATAAACACCACAACTTACTTCTTACAAATCCTATAAATTAATCAATTACACATTAAAATATTAATATATTTACACATTATTACTTTTCAAAGTTTAACGCTTTTCTTTTATAAAATTAACATATTTTTTAAAGTGTCATTTTTAAGATTATATATCAACTTTTATTTATTTATTCATTATAATCGTTTATTTATTTTAATATATTAATATACTTAATATTATCTAAAATATTATTATTTATATTAACATTTAACTATATATATATATATAATTATTTATTAAAACTGTTATTAAAATTTATTGAGAATTATCTGCAATATCTAGAGATAATGACTTTTAAATTAAGTAAGACTTTTAAAATGTGTAACTATTTTGTGGATGGGTTGATAATGACTTTACCTGAAAACATTTGAAAAATAACTTTTAATAGTCATTATATTTGTATTTTAAGAATTAAAAACCATTCTAAATGTTAGAAAAAGTGTAATATATTTAAAAAGATATCAAAGTTAAATGATAATGAAGTTTAAATTTTAGATTGTTTAAGATGATAATAATAACAAAACCTACTTATAATTTTTTTCATAAATGTTCAGATTTAGCTTTCTTTTAGACATTGAAAACATTGTGAAATTAATCACTAAAAATTTATAAATTAATCAAAAATTTAGAAATTAGTTAATATACATTATATATAAAAAGATTATTATAATAATCCATTATTAGTTTTTATACATTATAAAATCTTAAAATTTAAAAATAAAATTGAGGTGTCCATTTTTTTTAAAATTTGAGTGTATTTCCAATATTGTGTATAAACTTTTTATCTTTGACTATTCTGGACAATGACTCTTTGTGGGTAAGTGACAATGGATTTAGAGATGGCGGATGACAATGGATTTAGGAGTAACTGATAGCTCAAAATGTGATTGTTGTCTCAAAAATTTAGGATAAGGAGAGTCTTTGGCTAGAAAGTTTTTATTTATAGAGTTTTTATTTTTAGATTAGCAGATAGTTGTGTACAAATAGATTTAGGATTTTAAAGATTTAATTAGTTTCAAAGTGTGCTTAAGTCTTTTGAGTGTGTGTAAGTTGGTATAATTATTATTTTTTCTTACTAAGGTTGTCTGAAGTATTAGCTAAAGTGAAGTTACAATTTTTAAGTGTTTGTGTCTTCTTGAAATATAGTTAAAATATGTTAGTGTGTAATGAGTTTAAAGCTTTTAATCAGTTTTCGAGTGTGTTTAGAACTTTTGAATATATGTAGATTTGTGTCTTTATAATGTTTTAAGGAATGTGTTTAGTGTGTGTTTTTTTAATGTGACTAAATAGAATATTAGATAAAGTGTGTAGTTGAAGTGAATAATTTGGAAGAGTGAAATTATTTTGTTACCCTTTTCTCCATCTATAGTAAATACATTTACTAGTATTCATAACATTATCATCTAAAAGAGATAAAAAAATAATCCTAAATCACCAAAGCAAAAATAGTCATATCAAAACATTTGAGACTTAGGAAAAAGATATGAAGGTGCAAATAGTAAATGCCCTATTCTAATCAAAATTAACTTAAAGATAAACAAGTAAAACCTGCTATGTAAAGCTTATTACTTTAGGCCTAAAAGGATATGACACATCCGTCTCACACCTCCATGAGTTATTCATGCACTCCCATGTTTTTTAAAATACCAAAAGTATCCTTTCTGGATTGTTTATATTCTCGATTATACAATCTGAAATACAAATTTTCTTTTGTATTTTGGATTCGACAGTCCATAATACAACTTTTATATTTCAAATTGTATAATAAAAAATATAATTTTTGTAATTTGTATTCTGAATTGTTCAATCTAAAATATATTTTTTTTAATATTTGAAACATATTTTTTTTAATTTTAATTATGCAACTTGAAATAAGAAAAAATTAAGAAGTATATGATTTCTTTAATTTTTTTCATGAATGGTATAATTATTATTTTGATGAGTCAGTGGAGATGTAGGAAGAAAGTCCAGAGGTGCAGGAAGAATGCATAGTTACAGTTAATCCTTTATGGTTGTAATTTAAATTTGCTTTTCCTACCTAAAAAGACTACTAGTAATTAATATAGTAAAAAATATAAAAAAAGTAATGAAGTATATAGTGTTATTTAGTTTGACTTTTATTTCTACCTTTAAATTATGAACCAATTTAAACTGCATCTAAGAATAAAAAGGAGAAGTAAAATTAAAAGAAAATTCTTTCAATTTAATATTTATTTTAAATTAAATTTAGTTAATTTTAAATATTTTTAATTTTAGTTGGTTTGTTGTGATAATTTTTAATTAATTTGTAATATTCATCCAGACTTGGATTTTAAAATAAACACATTATAAAGTAACTTTAGTTATTTTAATTTAATTAATTTCCAGTTTTTTAACATTTTGAAAACATTTCATCTAATGTACTTTAATATTTTATTTATTTCAAATCTGTGCAATGCTAAAATAATTAGTATTGTTTTTTATTTAACATTGGTTATTAAATAGTTTTATTAGTACGTAGTTTACTATAGTGGTAATTAAAAAAATCCTATTAAAAGAAATTGAGTTTTGCATTTTTTCTAAATCATAATTTATTTATTTTTCCACTCAAACGTTAATTGTTAATTAAATTAATTAACATATATATATTTATTAACTATATCAAACATTTCCAATTCTAGATGCATCTAATATCAAAATTAACAATTAATTTCTATGTCATATTAATTTATTTTCTAATATTTATTTATTATCAAAATGAATTATTAATTAATAAATAGTTTTATATCTATAAAGTTTACTAATGTAAATTTTTAATAAAAATATAATTATTTTAATAAAAATATCATTTATTAAAAATATTATTAAACTTGAAAATCTCATTTTAAGATTTTGTAGTGTGCGTTAAAATGAGTTTAGAACTTTAAATTGCTCGTAATTAGAGTATGTTTTAGTTTGTTTAGGACTTATATATTTTAGTTTGTTTTAAGATTTATTGATGATAAATATGGATAAAGTTGTGTATCATAAGTGTTAATAAGTGACAACTGATAAATGTGTGTAGATGGTGGCTGCTAAAGTGTGTTTGTGGAGTTTATTTAGAGTTATTTAATAAGTTTCTGTGAGCTGAAGTGTATTTGAGATTTTTGTGTGTGTTAAGAGTGAATTTAGAGTATTTAAATTTAGGATTTTTAAGTTTGTTTGTAGGAATTGTTGATGATCAACCATATATAAATTAGCCATTATAAATAGTGTCTTTATAATGTTTTAAGAAATGTATTTAATGTTCTTTTTAATGTAATTAAATAGATTCTTGGATAAAATGTGTAGTTAAAGTGAATAATTTTGAAAAGTAAAATTATTTTGTTACATTTGTTCCATTTATAGTAAATGCATTGACTAGCATTTCACAATATTACCATCTAAAAGAGTTACAAAAATAACAAGAGATATAAATCACCAAAGCAAAAATAACTATTTGAGACATAGAAAAAAGATATTGAAATGCAAATAATAATTGTCTTATTCTAATCAAAATTAACTAAAGATAAGCAAGTAAAAAAAGTAAAGTATGTTACCTAAAGTCTATTATTTTAAGCCTAAAAAGGTAGGACACATTCTTTCCACACCTCCATGAGTTATTCCTTCACTCCCATGTTTTTTAGTATATCAAAAGTACCTTTTTTGAATTGTTTATATTCTTGATTATATAATTTAAAATATAAATTTTATTTTGTATTTTAGATTACACAACCCAAAATACAATCTTTATTTTATATTTCAAATTATATAGTCAAGAATCTAATTTTTTAATTTGTATTTTGAATTGTATAATCTAATATATATATATATATATATATGATTGCACGATCCGAAACATAAATTTTTTTAGTTTTGATTGTGCATTCCAAAATAAAAAGAAATAGGAAATATAGGATTTCTTTAATATTTTATCGAATATATAATGGTCATTTCTATAAGTCTAAGGAGGTATAAGGAAAAAGGAAGTATAGGAAAATAGTACAAAGCTGCGGCACGAATGTATCAAAAGATAATTACTGGTTAATTCATTAATTTAAATTTATTTTTCTTACTTAGAAAGACTATTTTTATTCTTTTACCTTATACATGTTTTTTTTTAAGGAAAATGATACTTTGACACCATTACTGTTCAACTAACTTCCATTTGACACTCCTACGCGTCACGTGGACCCACCAGTGAAAGAGAGAGAATGTGTTTGCTTTTATTGTATATGAAAGTGTAATTTCGTCAATTTCGTCAATTTCATCTAAGTGATTAGTCGGGTATATCTAAGTGGTTAACGACGTTGGTGTCAGAATTATGAACGTAGCTAACCACTTATATGTACACAACTAACCACCTTGATATGTTGGAATAATTGACAGACACTGATTTAATATGGGTGTCAGAGTTATGAATGTAGCTAACCACTTAGATGTACACGACTAACCAGTTATTTAAGGTTGGAATAACTCACAGGCAGTGATTTAATAAGGGTGTCGGAGTTATGAACGTAGCTAACCACTTAGATGTGCACGATTAACCAGTTATTTAAGGTTGGAATAACTCACAGGCAGTGATTTAATATGGGTGTTGGAATTATGAACGTAGCTAACCACTTAGATGTACACGACTAACCAGTTATTTAAGGTTGGAAAAAATCACACGCAGTGATTTAATATGGGTGTCGGAGTTATGAACGTAGCTAACCACTTAGATGTACACGACTAACCAGTTATTTAAGGTTGGAAAAACTCACAGGCAATGATTTAATATGGGTGTCAGAGTTATGAACGTAGCTAACCACTTAAATGTACACGACTAACCACTTTGATGAGATTGATGAAATTGATGAAATTGACGAAATTACCCTTTCGTATACAATAAAAGCAAACACATTCTCTCCTTTGCTGGTAGACCCACATGACACGTAAAAGTGTCAAATGGGAGTAGGATGAATAATGGTATCAAAGTAACATTTTCCTTTTTTTTTAATTTCACTCAAATATGAATTTCTGGTTATTTTTCCAGTTATCAATAAAAAAAATCCCCCCATCTAATTTTTTTATTTATTTTCAAGAACCAATCTTTATATTTAATCAAAATGTATGGTGAAATGTTCATAATGCATTTCAATCTAATTTTAAACCAAAAATCTCTCAAACTAATAAGAAAAAGTATGGTGAAGTAAGAAAAAATCATCAAAACTAAATCATGAAGTAAAAAAAATTTATCTTCTTTACTATGAGCTCATGTCTTAAAGTTTTTTTTTTGTTTTTATTTATACATAGCTACTTAATAACCTTTTCATAATTCTACATTATCATTAACTTAATCATCGTTATAAACACCACAACCTACTCCTTACAATCGTATAAATTAGTCAATTACATTAAAATATTGTTATATTTATACATTATTAGTTTTTAAAGTATCATTATTTATATTGATATTTAATTATATATATAATTATTTATTAAAACTATTATTAAATTTTATTAAGATTAATTTATCATATCTAATGACAATGTATGGATAATGACTTTTAAGATATGTGACTATTTTGTGATGAGTAAGAATAACTTTTAAAATATGTAATTGGCAAAGCTTAGAAGATGGTTTTTAATAGTCATTATATTTGTATTTTAAGAATTAAAAAATCACTCAAAATATTAGAAAAAGTATAAAATATTTAAAAAATATCAAAATTAAATGATAATGAATTTTAAATTTTAGATTGTTGAAGATGACTTTTTTTTATAATAATTAATTTTTTAAAGGAATACCTACTTATAATTGTTTTCACAAATGTTCCCTTTGTCATTAATATATATTTCTTTTAGGCATTCAAAACATTGTGAACTTAATCACTAAAAATTTATAAAGTAGTCCAAAATTTATAAATTAATAATTATAAATTATATATAAAGAGATTATTATAATAATCCATTATTAGTGTTTCAACATTATAAAATTTTAATTTTTAAAAATAAAATTAAAGCGCCTATTTTTTTTAAATCTGAATGTATTTTCAAGATTATGTATCAACTTTTTTATATTTTATGCACTATAATAATATGTTTATTTTAATATACTTATTTATTAAATCTTGTATAAAATCTCATTATTTATATTAACATTAGTTATAGGATTATATATAATTACTTTAATTATTTGTTAAAAGTAATTATGATTTGTTTAAATACTTTGAGTCATAATTAAGTAATTTAATCTTACCTTACATTTTTTAATTGATAACCAATTAAAAATTTAGTAAAAAAATATAAAAAAGTAATGAAGTATATAGTTTTATTTAGTTTGACTTTTATTTCCTTTAAATTATAAATCAATCTAAACTGCATCTATAAAACGAGAAGTAAAATGAAAAAAATAATCTTTCAATTTAATATTTTATTTTAAATTAAATTTACTATTTTAAATATTTTTAATTTTATTTGGTTTGTTGTGATAATTTTTAATTAATTTGTAATATTCATACTTACTTGTATTTTAAAATAAACACATTATAAAGTAAGTTTAATTATTTTAATTTAATTAATTTTCAATTGTTTAACATCTTGAAAACATTTCATCTAATGTACTTTAATATTTTATTTATTTCAAATCTGTGCAATGCTAAAATAATTAATAGTATTGTTTTGTATTTAACACTGATGATTATATAGTTTTATTAGTAGGTAGTTTGCTAGAGTGATAGTTAAATATCCAATTAGAAAAAATGAGTTTTGCATTTTTTTTAAATCCGTAATTATTTTATTCTACTCAATGTTAAATAAATTAATTAACTTATATATTGGTTAACTATATAT